>Ga0102925_1000017_pt1 | contig 76756 bp, 66 predicted proteins | sample SalPonR1_A_D1_MG_FD_78216 | JGI IMG/M metagenome (GOLD analysis project Ga0102925, IMG submission 78216) | Salt pond soil microbial communities from South San Francisco under conditions of wetland restoration - Salt Pond MetaG R1_A_D1_MG | ecosystem: Environmental > Aquatic > Marine > Intertidal...
AAGCAGCGCAAGCGCCGCCAGCGTGCCCCTAGTTTTCCACGTCACGGCGGACATCGTCTTTCTCGAAAATGCGGCGGGTATCGTCCATCCGGTCGAACGTGTCGTCCAGTCGAAAGCGTAGTTCGGGCGAGAACTTGAGCGTCAGGTTCTTTGCCACGATACGCCGCAATTCGTTGCGATTGCGGTTCAGAAGCCCGAGAAGTTCGTCCTGCCCATCCCCCATCAAGGGCACGACGAAAGCTGTTGCCACCTTGAGGTCGGGAGATGTGCGGACTTCGCCCACTGTAATGGAATAGCGATTGAGGTCCGGATCGTGAATGTCGCCACGCGCCAGCACGTCCGCCAGTGTGCGCCGGATCAATTCGCCAACGCGCAGTTGCCGTTGGCTCGGTCCGTCAGAGCTGTGAGATCGGTTTTTTGCCATGAACGGGACATAAGGCTTCTGGCAGCCTTTGCCAAGCAGGGGACCAACCGCTATTGAGGCGAAAATTCACCGGCGGAGAATGGGCATGAGCGAAGAGGTCGGCGTGGTTGTCACCGGAGTATCTGGACGCATGGGACAGATGCTCGTGACAGAAATCGAAAAAAACTCAAAGCTTTACCTTGCCGGTGCCATAGACCGCGCCGGGCATGACTGGGTGGGTCAGGATTTGGGCACAGCGATGGGCAGGGGCGCCAACGGTGTGATAGTGGCGGATGACCCGCTGGACAGTTTCGCGCGTGCTCAGGCGGTGATCGACTTCACCGCGCCCGCCGCCACTGTCGGGTTCGCCGAACTGGCGGCGCAGGCCCGCGCCGTGCATGTGATCGGGACAACCGGCCTGTCCGAACAGGACCTGACCAAGATCAAGGCCGCGGCGCGCCACTCGGTTGTCGTGCGCGCCGGCAACATGAGCCTTGGCGTGAACCTGCTTACGGTGCTGACGCGCAAGGTCGCTGCGGCGCTCGATGAGGATTATGATATCGAGGTGATCGAGGCGCACCACAACCAGAAGGTCGACGCGCCCTCGGGCACAGCCCTGATGTTGGGTGAGGCCGCAGCGGAGGGGCGTGGCGTCGATCTGCGCGAGGTGTCGGACCGGGGCCGCGATGGGATTTCCGGCGCGCGCGACCGGGGCGCGATCGGGTTCAGCGCCATCCGCGGGGGGGACATCGTGGGTGAACATGATGTCATGTTCGCCGCCGAAGGCGAGCGTATCATCTTGCGCCACATCGCCAGCGACCGGGCGCTTTTCGCGCGCGGTGCGCTCAAGGCGGCGCTTTGGGGCCAGGACAAGGCGCCCGGAGAATACGACATGCTGGACGTTCTGGGGCTGTCCGAAGGCTGACACGGAAAGGCGCGATGCCGGAAACCTTTTGATCCAGATGCGCGTTGGACACGTATTCTGCGTAACCCAAGCCCGAGAGGATCAAATGTTGACCCGTGTTTCCCTGATCGTGGCCGCCGCGGTTGCACTTGGCTTTCCACAGAGCGCTGCCGCCGAATTGAAGCGGATCGAAAGCAAATCCGAATTCGTGCAGATTGTGCAGGGCAAGACCCTGTCGCGACCCCTGGTGCGTCTGGCCGTCGATCAGAACGGTGGCATCACGGGACGGGGCGTGACCTGGGATGTGACCGGCTCCTGGTCTTGGCAAGACGGCTTCTTTTGTCGGGACCTGACCTGGGGAGGTGATGACCTTGGCTATGATTGCCAGGAAGTACGCGCCAATGATAGCGAGGTGCGGTTCACCTCGGATCAAGGGGCCGGAGACACGGCAGATTTCCGACTGCGGTGAGTTTCAGAAATCGATCGCCAAGCCGCCTTTTTCCCAATCCCCGTAACGCACCGGTTCCGGTCCGTCACGGCCGCCGAGCTCTTTCGGTAAGGGGGCTTCCGAGGCTGCCTTCTTGCGCCGCGCTTCGGCTTCGGCCAAGGCACGTTGCGCGGCGGGTGGCAAATCGATGGGGTTATCGGAACTCATCTCGGGCTTTCCTCTTGTATGAGTTTGATATACGCGCCATCCGGTCCCTGACAACCCCGGTCCAATACAGGAAAGTCCTTTGCCCGCACCTGCCTCTCCGCGTCGCGTAGCTCTTGATGGGTTGAGCCAGATTATCGGCGAAGGCCGGATCCTTTCGGATGTCATGGCCGATCCGCTCTGGCAGGACCTGACACCCGCCGAACGCGCTGCCGCGCAACGGCTTGTCACGGACACGCTTCGGTATCTGGGCCGAGCGGATCACCTCTTGGCCTCCAACCTGCAGCGCACGCCGCCCTTGAAGGTCATGAACCTTCTTCGATTGGCGACGGTGGAGTTGATGACCGGCGGCGCTGCGCATGGTGTCGTGAACGATGCTGTCAACCTTGCTGCGGGAAACAAGAAAACCGCGCCCATGAAAGGGTTGGTGAACGCCGTGTTGCGCAAGATCACGGCGCTGGATCAAAGCGCCTGGGATGCGGCGCCGGACACGATGCTGCCCAAATGGCTGCGTCCCAAGCTTGCCAAGGACTGGAGCAAAGCGGGTGTCGCACGGATCGAACGCGCCCATGCGGTGCCGCCGCCTGTTGATCTGAGCGTGAAATCCGACGCGCAGGGGTGGGCAGACACCCTTGATGGGACGCTGTTGCCCACCGGGTCCGTTCGCTTGTCAGCGCGGGGGCAATTGTCAGCATTGCCGGGGTTCGACACCGGCGATTGGTGGGTGCAGGACGCCGCTGCCGCACTGCCGGTTCAGCTTTTGGGGGATGTGACAGGGGCGCGTGTTCTCGACATCGGCGCGGCGCCGGGCGGCAAGACCATGCAGCTTGCCGCGCGTGGCGCAGACGTGACGGCGCTGGATGTATCCGAACCGCGCATGGTGCGGCTCAGGGAAAATCTTGCCCGGACAAAGCTGGCAGCGCGGACTGTTGTGGCAAATGCGCTGACACATCAAGACGACCCGTTCGATGCGATCCTGCTGGACGCACCCTGCTCCGCGACCGGCACGATCCGGCGGCATCCCGATCTTCCTTACGTCAAATCACAGGCGGGAATAGACGATCTGGTCAAGCTGCAACGCAGCCTGCTGCTTCGTGCGGTTCACTTTCTCAAACCGGGCGGGAAACTGGTCTTTTGCACCTGTAGCCTGCTGCGCGAGGAGGGAGAGGATCAAGTCAAGTGGCTGTTGTCGCAGACGGGCGATCTGACCCTGCTTTCCCCCTCGGCCGCCGGTCTTGACACGCGCTGGATCAGTCCTGAAGGCGGCGTCCGCCTGCGGCCGGATTATTGGCCGGACCGGGGCGGCATGGACGGATTCTACATGGCAGTGTTGCAGCGCAATGGCAGTCCGCCGCCCGCCTGACAATTCCGCCGTGACTTGCCTCGGTCACAAAGCTATGGTGCTGGGAAAAACCGCCTGCGCAAAGCCAGGCAGAGGCAGAGCTGATGTTTCGACTGGACGCCGCAAAACGGGCGCAGACCCGGCTTTTGGACCGTGTTCACGCGCGCCTGTCCGCGCGCGTCCGGCCGGCGACCGCCTTTGTCGGCCAGCCCGAACCACGAGCCGTCGGGTCCTATGCCCGCGGGCGGCAGCTGACGGCGGGCAATCTTTTGTTCGCGGGGCATCTGGTTGAAGCGCCGGGCGCGATCCTTTGGGATATTCCCCCGCCGGATGATATTTTCCTCGAAGAACTTCACGGTTTCCACTGGCTTGACGACATGGCGAGCGTTGGCGATCCGGTAACGCGCAAAACCGCGCAGGCTTGGCTGTTCGAGTGGATAACCCGCTATGGCAACGGATCCGGCCCGGGCTGGACAGCGGAATTGGCCGGGCGACGCGTGATCCGGTGGCTGCATCACGCGTTTTTCGTGTTGGGCGGCTCCACGCCGGAACAATCGCGGGCGTTCTTTCGGTCCATCGCGCAGCAGACGATATTTCTAAACCGCCGCTGGCACAGCGCGTGCCCCGGATTGCCCCGCTTCGAAGCGTTGACGGGACTCATTTCAGCCGGCCTGTCCCTGCAGGGCATGGAGGCACAGGCCGACCCTGCGATCAAGGCGCTGGGCCAGGAATGCGAGCGTCAGATCAACGAAGGAGGCGGCGTTTCGACCCGCAACCCCGAAGAGTTGATGGAGGTGTGCACCCTTTTGATCTGGGCACGCGATGCGTTGCAGGAAACGGCCCGCGCGCCGGAGCCCGCACATATTCACGCGATTGCCAAGATCGTGCCAACGCTTCGCGCATTGCGCCATTGCGATGGTGGCCTCGCGCGATTTCACGGCGGTGGGCGTGGTATGGAGGGGCGGCTGGACACCGCGCTTGCTGCGGCGGGCGTAAAGGCGCAGGTTCCGCAGAACCTTGTCATGGGGTTTGCGCGCCTGTCCGCCGGCCGCACCTCCCTGATCATTGACGCGGCGCCTCCGCCGACAGGAATGTCCAGCATCAATGCCCATGCTTCGACGCTTGCCTTCGAGCTCACGTCCGGGCGGCGTCCTCTCGTCGTGAACTGCGGGTCGGGATCGGCCTTTGGCGAGGACTGGCGCAGGGCGGGGCGGGCGACCCCATCGCATTCGACCCTGTGTCTTGACGGCTATTCCAGTGCGCGCCTGGGAGACACGACCCGGGTCGGCTCGATCAAGCGTGAGCTGCTTGACGATGCGCCCAGGAATGTGCCGGTGGAAATATCGCGCGCCACCGACGGCATCCGATTCGAGGGCGGGCATGACGGGTATTCGCGGACGCATGGCCTGACCCATGCGCGCATCCTCGAGCTGACATTCGATGGCCGCGGGGTCGTGGGTGAGGACCTTTTGGTGGCACTCAACAGCAACGGCAAGGCGCAGTTCGACAAGAAAATGGAAGACAGCCGCCTGTCGGGTATCCCGTTTGACATTCGCTTCCACCTGCATCCCGAGGTCGACACCGCCATCGACATGAATGGAACCGCTGTTTCAATGGCTTTGAGAAGTGGCGAGATCTGGGTTTTCCGCTACGCCGGGCGGTGCAACCTGTCGCTGGAGGCGTCGGTTTACCTTGAAAAGGGGCGATTGCGCCCCCGCGCGACGAAACAGGTCGTTTTAACCGGTCGCGCAATGGAGTATGCAACCCGCGTTCGCTGGTCTTTGGCCAAGGCGCAGGATACCGCCATCGCGGTGCGGGACCTGGCCGAGGACGATGCGATGCTGCTGAACTGAACACTGGGAATTTTTGCTGCCATGACCACTCTTGCCCCCCTGCGACGCGCCTTGCTTTCCGTGTCTGACAAAACCGGCCTCGTCGATCTTGCCAAGGCGCTGGATGCGCGGGGGGTCGAGATCCTGTCCACCGGCGGGTCCGCCAAGGCGCTGCGCGACGCGGATGTGCCGGTCAAGGACGTGTCCGAGGTGACTGGCTTTCCCGAGATGATGGATGGCCGGGTCAAAACGCTGCACCCGATGGTGCATGGCGGGTTGCTGGCCCTGCGTGACAATGACGATCATGTCGCGGCAATGTTCGCGCATGACATCAAGGCGATCGACCTTCTGGTGGTCAATCTCTACCCGTTCGAAGAAACGGTTGCCAAGGGTGGCGACTATGACACCTGCATCGAGAATATCGACATCGGTGGCCCGGCGATGATCCGCGCCGCCGCCAAGAACCATGCCTTTGTCACCACCGTTGTCGATGTCGAGGATTACAAGGGATTGTTGGCCGAGCTCGATGCAAACGATGGCCACACGACTCTGGCATTCCGTCAGCGGCTTGCGCAGATCGCCTATGCCCGCACCGGGGCGTATGATGCCGCGGTCAGCACGTGGATGGCTGGCGCGATCGGCGAGGACACGCCGCGCCGCCGCGTCTTTGCCGGAACTTTGGCGCAGCCATTGCGCTATGGCGAAAACCCGCATCAGGGGGCGGCGTTCTATCACGATGGCAGCAACCGCCCTGGAGTTGCTGTGGCAGAACAGATCCAGGGCAAGGAGCTCAGCTACAACAACATCAACGACACGGATGCCGCGTTTGAACTGATTTCGGAATTCCTGCCGCGCGATGGCTTTGCCTGCGCGATCATCAAGCACGCGAACCCGTGCGGCGTGGCCAAGGGACGGACTTTGAAAGAGGCGTACCAAAAGGCGTTCGATTGTGACCGCACCTCTGCCTTTGGCGGGATCGTTGCGCTGAACTCGACGCTGGACGGGGAAACCGCCGAGGCGATTTCCGAGATTTTCACCGAGGTCGTGATTGCTCCGGGTGCGCATCAGGCGGCCAAGGATGTCTTCGCGGCCAAGAAAAACTTGCGTCTGTTGATGGCGCCGGGACTGGCGAACACCGCAGAGCCGGGGACCGCCTGGACCCAAGTTTCGGGCGGGATTCTGGTCCAGAACCGCGACAATGGGCGGATTGATCTGGATGATCTGAAGGTGGTGACCAAAATCGCACCCACGGACGACCAGATGCGCGATCTGGTATTTGCCTGGACCGTGGCGAAGCATGTCAAGTCGAATGCCATTGTCTATGCCAAGGACCGGGCCACCGTGGGCGTCGGCGCGGGCCAGATGAGTCGGCTTGACAGCGCGCTGATCGCCGCGAAGAAGGCCGACCGCATGGCCGAGGCGCTGGGCTTGTCAGAGCCGCTTACCAAGGGCAGCGCGGTGGCGTCCGACGCCTTCTTCCCCTTTGCCGATGGCCTGATGGAAGCGGCGGCGGCGGGTGCCTCCTGTGTCATTCAACCCGGTGGCTCGATGCGTGACGACGAGGTGATCAAGGCTGCGGATGACGCCGGGCTGGCCATGGTGCTCACCGGGATGCGGCATTTCCGGCACTGATTTTACCAAGCGGTAAGAGCCTGCCGCAGCGAAAGGAATTTTGATGCGTCTGGTCGCCCTCGTTTCCCTGATCGTTTTCGTGGTCGACCAGATCAGCAAGTGGATGGTGGTCCATGTGATGGACCTTGCCCGCGTCGGCGCCATCGACCTGTTTCCACCCTATCTGAATTTCCGCATGGCGTGGAATACCGGCATCAATTTCGGGCTTCTGTCGGGGCATGCCGACTGGACACGTTGGGTGCTTATTTCGGTGGCGCTGGGCATCGTGCTGTTTGTGCTTGTCTGGATGCGGCGCGATCCGCCTGGGCGCATGGGGTTGGTCTTTGGGGGTCTGTTGATCGGCGGTGCGCTTGGCAATGTCGTGGACAGGTTGCTCTATGGGGCCGTTGCGGATTTTCTCAACATGTCCTGCTGCGGGATTTCCAATCCCTATGCGTTCAACGTGGCCGATATCAGCGTGTTCATCGGGGCCATTGGCCTTGCGCTTTTCCCGGGCAGCAAAAACGCCCCGTGACGGGGGCGGCAGGATGCGTTAAAGCAAGTCCGAGGCGAACACGGAGGCGGGCAGAAAACATGCCGCGCACATTGATCATACTGGCACTTTTGGCGCTGACCGCATGTGGCACGCGGCAGGACACCGCCGATCGTGACACCAATCTGCGCGAATTGCGCAATCCGTCGGGCGCGCCCGAGGAGTTCTCGATCGTGCCGCCGAAACCGTTGCAGACGCCCGACACCCTTGTCGAACTGCCCCAGCCAACACCGGGTGGCGCCAATCGCACCGACCAGACCCCGCTCAAGGATGCCGTGGCAGTGCTGGGCGGATCACCCGAACGCCTGGGCGTGCCGGCAGGCATCGGGGCCGGCGATCAGGCGCTTGTCGCACGGGCGTCGCGGTTCGGACGCGAACCGGGCATTCGCGACCAGCTGGCGCAAGCCGATCAGGAATTCCGCGAGCGTCGGTCGTTGTTCAACTGGCGCCTGGTGCCTGAAGACACGTATAACCGGGTTTATCGCAGGCAGACGCTTGATCCCTACGCAACGCTGGAGGCCGCGCGCAGGGCCGGGGCGCTCACACCGTCTGCACCGCCGCGCTGATCGCAACGCCGCTGCGCCGTCACGCCTGACAGGTCTTGCGGCTCACGATGCCGTTGGCCGGGTTGAAACCGCCCCGATGCATCGTACGTTAGCTCCAAACTAAGGAGGTTTGCCTATGCGTCGCCTTATTGCCCTTGTCGGGCTTTGCCTGTGTGCAGCCGCGCCGCTGCGCGCGCAGACAATCGAAGATCAAGTCAGCTCGTTCCAGCTTGATAACGGGATGGATGTTGTCGTGATCGAGGACAGCCGCGCACCAGCGGTGGTCCATATGGTCTGGTACCGGGCTGGATCGGCGGATGAACAGGCGGGGGTGTCGGGCGTTGCACATTTTCTTGAACACCTGCTGTTCAAAGGCACGGAAAAGCTGGAGCCCGGTGAGTTCAGCGAGATAGTCAAGGCCAATGGCGGCCGCGACAATGCCTTTACGAGCTTTGATTACACCGGGTATTTCCAGCGCATCGCGGCAGACCGTCTCGGTCTGATGATGGAGATGGAAGCGGACCGGATGAAAAACATCCAGCTCGACCGCGAAGACATTCTGACCGAGCGTGACGTGATCATCGAGGAACGCAACCAACGGGTCGAGAACGACCCCGGCGCCCTTTTCCGCGAACAACGCATGGCCGCACAGTTCCTGAACCATCCCTATGGCACGCCGATCATTGGTTGGCGGCACGAGATGGTGGGCCTCGATCTGGATGATGCGATGGCCTATTACGAGCAGTTCTATTCGCCGAATAATGCGGTTCTGGTCGTGGCGGGGGATGTGAACGCCGGCGACGTTTTGGAAATGGCGCAAGAGCATTACGGCCCGATCCCGAAGAATGAGGCGTTGCCGGACCGGGCGCGACCGTCGGAACCGCCGCAGATGGCGGAACGCCGTATCACCTTCACCGACCCGCGCGTGGCGCAGCCATATGTCACGCGCACCTACCTTGCCCCGGAACGCGACCCCGGCGATCAACGCAGCGCGGCGGCCTTGACGCTGCTGGCACAAGTGCTGGGCGGGTCGCAAACATCTGTCTTGCCGCAAAAGCTGCAATTTCAGGAGAAATCCTCGGTTTACTCCAGCGCGTTCTACAGCGGCTTGTCACTGGACGACACGACCTTCGGCCTCGTCAATGTGCCCGTCCCGGGCGTGAGCCTTGATCAGGCCGAGGCCGACCTGGATCGCGTGATCGCCGAGTTCCTGGAAACCGGCATCGATCCCGAGCAGCTTGACAGGATCAAGTTCCAGCTTCGTGCGTCGCAGGTTTACGAGCTGGACAGCGCGAGTTCATTGGCGCGGCGCTATGGGGCGGCGCTGACATCGGGGCTGACCCTCGAAGACGTGCACGCTTGGCCCGATCTCCTGCAATCCATCACGCCGGACGAGATTATCGCCACGGCGAAAGAGGTGTTCGACAGGGACAAAGCCGTGACCGGCTTTCTGCGCGGCTCCGAGGAGGTGACACAATGAAACTTTTTGCTCCGCTGGTCGCTCTGCTGGTGCTGGCAGCGCCGCTGCAGGCCGAAATTGACATCACCGAGGTTGAAACCCCTGGTGGCATCAACGCATGGCTGGTCGAAGAACCGTCCATCCCGTTCGTATCGCTTGAGTTGCGGTTCAAGGGTGGAGCTTCGCTCGACCTGCCGGGCAAGCGGGGGGCCACCAATCTCATGGCTGGATTGCTGGAAGAAGGCGCAGGCGATCTTGATGCCCGCGGCTTTGCGGAACGTGCGGAATCGCTGGCGGCGCGTTTCGATTTCGATGTTGGCGACGATTCCGTGTCCGTTTCGGCACGGTTCCTGACGGAAAACCAGGACGAGGCGCTTGCGCTTTTGCGCGATGCGATCACTCGACCACGCTTCGATCAAGATGCGATTGACCGCGTCAAGGCGCAGATCGTGTCCAGCATCCGGTCTGATGCTCAAGACCCGGACAGCATCGTGGGGCGCGCGTTCGACGAGTTGATTTTCGGCGATCACCCCTATGGGTCCCCCATCGAGGGCACGGCGGAAAGCGTGGCCAACCTGACGCGCGACGATCTTGTCGAGGCGCATCAGGGCGCGCTGGCCCGCGACAATGTCTATGTCGGCGCGGCGGGCGATATCTCGTCCGAGGACCTGGCGAATGTTCTGGATACTCTTTTGACCGATCTGCCGGAAACGGGCGCGCCGCAACCTGCGGATATCAAGGTCGAGACCGAGGCCGGGGTGACCGTTGTCCCGTTCGATGTACCGCAATCCGTGGCCATCTTTGGGCATGACGGCGTCGCGCGTGACGATCCCGATTTCTTTGCCGCCTATGTTCTGAACGAGATCCTTGGTGGAGGCGGCTTCGAGGCGAGATTGATGGAAGAAGTTCGCGAGAAACGTGGTCTGACCTATGGTGTCTACAGCTACCTGGTGCCCAAGGATCATGCCGCGCTCTATCTTGGCCGCGTGTCGAGCGCGAATGACCGTATCGCCGAGGCCATACAGGTGATCCGCGATGAATGGGCTAAGATGGCGGAGAACGGTGTCGCGCAAGACGAGCTGGACAGCGCCAAAACCTATTTGACCGGGGCCTATCCACTGCGATTTGACGGCAACGGGACCATTGCGAATATCCTTGTCGGTATGCAGATGGACGATCTGCCCGTGGATTACGTCAAAACCCGCAATGACAAGGTGGAAGCGATCACGCTTGAGGACATCAAGCGCGTCGCGGATCGGGTCTTGAAGCCGGATGCGTTGCGCTTTGTTGTCGTGGGACAGCCAGAAGGGCTGGACTCCTAAACAGCCCGGTCACATGGCACAGGGAAAAAGGCCGCGCCGGTGGTGCGCGGCCTTTTTGTCAGGCTGAAATCCTTCGACGGGATTGCCGGAATTTGCTTGCCTAGTTCAGCAGTCCTGCATGCCGCAAACCGTTGTCGATCAGATCGCGGGTCGGCTGCGACACCGGGAAAAGCGGTGCGCGCATTTCCTCGTCACACAGGCCCAATCGGCTCATGGCGTATTTCGCGCCGCTCAGCCCCGGTTCGACAAATATGCTTTGATGCAGCGGCATCAGCCGGTCCTGCAAGTCCAGTGCGGTGATGTAATCCCCGGCAAGCGTCGCCTCTTGCATCTGCGCGCAAAGTGCGGGGGCCACGTTTGCCGTGACCGAGATCATGCCGACGCCGCCCTGTGCGTTGAAGCCATGCGCCGTTGCGTCCTCTCCCGAGAGCTGAACAAATTCGCGACCGCATGTCTGGCGCTGCAAGCAGACGCGGGCCAGATCGCCGGTCGCGTCCTTGACGCCGATGATGCGGGGCAGCTTGGCCAATTCGCCCATCGTGCTGGGCATCATGTCGACAACCGACCGACCGGGAATGTTGTAGATGATGATTGGCAGATCGCAGGCATCGTGCAGCATGGTGAAATGCCGGATCAAGCCATCCTGCGTCGGCTTGTTGTAATAGGGTGTCACCACGAGCCCGGCCTGTGCCCCGGCCTTCTGCGCGTGTTGGAGAAAGCGGATCGCTTCGTCGGTGTTGTTCGACCCGGCACCGGCGATGACCGGGATGCGGCCGTCCGCTGCGTCGACCACGTGCGACACGACAGTCTCGTGCTCGGTATGGCTCAGTGTCGGGCTTTCGCCGGTCGTGCCGACGGGGACAAGCCCATGGCTTCCCTGATCGACATGCCAATCCACCAGACGTTTGAGCGTGTCAAAATCCACCGCACCGTTCTTGAACGGTGTGACCAGTGCAGGCATTGACCCTTTGAACATTGTCACGCTCCTTTTTCAGTGACAGCCTATCCGCCGTTGCAGCCGTCCCGCGAATGTGAGTTGAAGCTGGCGATCCGTCGGTTACCCTCTAGCGACGCGTCTATCCTGTTTCAGCGGAGAAATTGCAAGTGATGTTTCGGTGGACCGCCTTCCTTGTGCTCATTGCGATCGCGCTGCCTTTGGCAGGGGTTGCCCAGCAAAACCCAAGACCATTGGAACGCGCGATGGACGAGATGCGGCGCGGCAACTGGTCTGCCGCGCAGATCGAGGCACGCGGAGACGGGCAGGCGGCGCTCGATGTTATCCTGTGGCACTACCTGCGTGCAGGGCAAGGCGCGCCGCGGGAAATACAGGCTTTCCTCGCCCGCAACCCGGATTGGCCCGGTCTTCCGTATCTCAAGGAAAAAAGCGAAGGCGCGATGGCCGGAGCCACGAACGCGGCTATCCTGGACTTCTACGACGCGCATGTTCCGGAAACTGGCGCTGGTGCTCTGTCACTGGCGAGGGCGCAAGCGGCATCCGGCGATCGTGATGCTGCAACCGCAACCGTTGTTGCCGCATGGCTGACACTGCCGCTGACCTCGGGTGAACATGAAGACTTTCTGGAGAATTTTGGGGCGGCCTTGTCGGGGCAGCACGCGAAAAGGCTGGACGCGATGCTCTGGCGCGGCTTCGACAGCAATGCGCGCGCCATGTTTCCGCTGGTCGATGACGGTTGGCGCGCGCTGGCCCAAGCGCGGATTGCCCTGCGCAATGATGCGCCCGGTGTCGACGTCCTGATCGAGGCTGTTCCGCTCGAGCTTGGTGCGGATGCTGGACTGGCGTATGAACGGTTCGCCTGGCGGATGCGCAAGGGCCGCACAGACGATGCCTTGGACCTTGTGCTGGCGCGGTCGAAATCGCCCCATACACTTGGTCGCGCCGACATCTGGGCGCGACAGCGCGACGACCTGGTGCGCCGGTTGATGTGGGCAGGAGAGCACCGGACAGCCTATGAGGTTGCCGCCAGTCATGGTCTTACCGACGGGGCGTCCTTTGCGGATCTGGAGTGGCTTTCTGGGTACCTGTCCTTGCGGTTCCTGGAGGCACCGGACCGCGCAGTGGACCATTTCGAGGCGTTGCGCGGCAGCGTGGAGACACCGATTTCCCTGGGCCGCGCCGGGTATTGGCTTGGCCGTGCGGAAGACGCGGCGGGTCAAGCGGGTGCGGCCGCCGAGGCTTTTGCGTTCGGGGCGCAATACCAGACCTCGTTCTACGGGCTTTTGGCGGCCGAGGCAGGTGGCCTTCCGCCCGACCCACGTCTGTCGGGAACAGAGACCTTTCCAGACTGGCGCGATGCGCCGTTCACCAAATCGTCCGTGTTTTCGGCGGCGATTCTTTTGCTGGACGCCGACGAGACGGTGTTGGCGGAACGCTTTCTGACGCATCTGGCGGAATCGCTGGATCGCACGCAAATCGGGCAGATGGGCCAAATGCTGGATCACCTGCAGCTGCCGCATGTTCAAGTGATGCTGGGCAAGCGCGCGGCGCAATATGGCCACGAGCTACATGCGCCCTACTATGCCCTGCACCCGCTTGCCGATGTCGATCACCCGGTGCCGACCGAGTTGGTTCTGGCCATCGCGCGCCGCGAATCGGAATTTGACCCGAGGGTGATCTCTCCGGTTGGTGCACGGGGCTTGATGCAGGTGATGCCGCGTACCGCGCGCGAAGTCGCGGAATGGCTCGATATGGAGTATTCCGAACGCAGGCTTCTGATCGACCCGGTCTACAATTCCGTGCTTGGCGCGCGTTATCTCGCGCGCCTTGCGCGCCAGTTCGACGGCAATGCGGTGATGATCGCGGCAGGGTACAACGCCGGTCCGAGCCGTCCTGTACGCTGGATGGACGCGTGGGGCGATCCGCGCAAAGGCGAGATGGATATCATCGACTGGATCGAGCATATCCCGTTCACCGAAACCCGGAATTACGTGATGCGGGTCACCGAAAGCCTGCCGATCTACCGCGCGCGTCTGGGGCGCGACCCGCACCCGGTGCCGTTTTCGGAGGAACTGACGGGGTCAACCCTTTTGCCGCTGCCGCCAAAGGGTGAATAGTCCCGCTCCCACGATCAGGCTTGCGCCGAAGATCACATTGGGGCGGATTGCCTCTCCGAAGACCAGAATGCCAAGGCTCGCCGCGAAGGGCAGTTGCAGATAGGCAAAGGGCTGCACCGCGCTGGCCTCGGCCACGTCGTAGCATTTGATCAGCAGGAAATGCCCGCTCGCGCCAGTCACGCAAAGCAGGGCCATCATGACCCAGTCGAGCGGCACCATCGGTTCCCAGAACCAGATGCCGATGGCGGTCATGAACACCGCGCCTACCGTGCCGGTCCAGAAAAAGCTGGTCGCGGCGCTGTCCTCGCTGGCGGCATAGCGGGTGAGCAGACCGTAGAGCGCGAACATGAAAGCCGCGATGCCCGGTATGATGGCAAGCGGGCTGAACACGCCAAAGCCCGGTTGCAGGATGATCAGGATGCCGATGAAGCCGACACCGATGGCGGCCCATCGCCGCCAGCCCACCTGTTCGCCCAGGATGGGGCCGGACAGCGCCGCGATCAGCAGTGGATAGCAGGCAAAGATCGCGTGGCTTTCGACAAGGCCCAGATAGGTGAAGCCTAGCACCATGACGCAGATCTCGGCTGCCAAGAGCAGCCCGCGAAAGCCTTGAAGCCACGGTTGCGTGGTGGCGGCGGCGGCGCGCAGACCACCGGCGCGGCGGCTTGCAATGAACATGACGAAAGCGGCAAAGAACCAGTATCGGATCATCACCACGATCAGCACGTTGTATTCGCTGGCCAGATGTTGCGACAGCCCGTCCTGCATGGCGAAGACGAAAGTTGTCGCCACCATGAGCCAGATGCCAAGCTGATTGTTCGTCTGGGTCATATGTCAGGCGGCCTTTCGGGCGATGGTCATGTGGCGTTTGCGCCCGAAACCGGGCACGCGCTTGGTGACAAGCCCTGCCGCATCGAGTGCGCGGCGCACATGCCCTGCCGCGGTATAGGTTGCGGCGGTGCCGTCAGGCGCGGTTTTGCGCGCGACCAGAGACAGCAACTCCGGTTCCCAAAGTTCCGGGTTCTTGGCGGGAGAAAAGCCATCAAGGAACCATGCGTCCACCGACCGCGTCAGGTTTTGCAGGGTGACGCGGGCATCGCCCTCGACCATTGAAAAACGCAGATCAGTCAGGCTGATTTGCCGTGCGCCTTTGGCCCAGACCGGGGCGAGTTCGTCCGCAATGGGTTTGAGATCGGGGAACGCCTGTTGCGCGCGGATCATGTCGGCGGGCAGCATGGGGAAGGCTTCGAAACTGGTGAAATGCAGAAGCCCTTTCTGGCCGCTGCTGCGCCACAGATCCACCGCGGCCAATAGATTGAGCCCGGTGCCGAAACCCAATTCAGCGATATGAAAGCCGTCGCGGAATCGCGCGGGCAGGTCGTTGCCCGCCAGAAACACATGGCGGGTTTCGGCGAGGCCGTTGTCGAGCGAAAAATATGGGTCGTCGAACCGACGAGAGACGGGAACATCCCCATAGCGCCAGTCGAGCGGTTCCGTCTGGAGTTCCATGATGACATACCTTAGCGACAGCGCGACCTTGGCGAGGAGAGACCCAAATGGCAATGCCCGAAATCGCATCCGACATCACCGTGCGCGGGGCGGGAATTTTCGGCCTGAGCATCGCGTGGGTGCTTGCCTGTCGCGGGGCGCATGTGCAGGTTATCGACCCACATGGCGCGGGAAGCGGATCGAGCGGCGGTCTGGTCGGAGCGCTGGCGCCGCATGTTCCCGAGAACTGGAACGACAAGAAGGCGTTTCAGTTGGACAGTCTGCTGAGCGCCGAGGCGTTCTGGGCCGAGGTGCAGCAGGCTGGAGGTGTCGACCCCGGTTATGCGCGCACCGGCCGGTTGCAGCCGGTTGCTGACGAACATGCGCTGGACCTGGCACATGCGCGGACCCGAGGGGCCAAGGCGCTCTGGCACGGGCGCGCCACCTGGGACGTGATCCGCAGCGAGGATGCCGGGGAGTTCGCTCCGCAGACGCCATCGGGGTTTCTGATCCACGACACCCTGACCGCCCGGATGCATCCCCGTCAGGCCTGTGCCGCGCTCGTGGCGGCATTGGCCGCAAAGGGCATTGAGGTACTGCCAGAGGCCCCGGACCGTGGGGCAGTGATATGGGCCACCGGGTGGCGCGGCTTGCTGGACCTGTCCGAGACAATGGGCAAAGCCGTCGGCGCCGGGATCAAGGGACAATCAGCGGCCTTTGCCTATGACGCAGGCGCAGTGCCGCAGGTGTTTGCAGATGGTCTGCACATCATTCCGCATGCCAACGGCACGATTGCTGTTGGGTCGACAAGTGAACGGGAGTTCGACCAGCCGGAGCGCGTAGATGACCAATGCGAGGACCTGATCGCGCGGGCCATCGCCGTGCTGCCGGTTCTTGCGGAGGCCCCGGTGGTGGATCGCTGGGCCGGGGTGCGCCCCCGCGCGCGGTCGCGGGCCCCGATGCTGGGACCATGGCCCGACCGAGAGGGGCATTACATCGCCAATGGTGGCTTCAAGATCGGGTTTGGCATGGCACCGAAAGTCGCAGAGGTGATGGCAGACCTGGTTCTGGACGGCCGCGAGTCCATACCGCCCGGGTTCAGGGTCGCGGCGTCGCTGTAACAGGCGTGGCGTCTATGGCTTTTGCGATCTCGGCCACGCCGGGATCGATCCGTGCTTGGGCAATGGAACTGTAGGCGACCCGATAATAGTTCCGGGGTGGAGCCGACCCGGCAAAAAAGGACGCGCCGGGTTCGATCAGCACCCCGGCCTTGGCCAAGCGCTCTGCCAATTCTTCGCAATCGACATGATCGGGTGCGCGCATCCAGAAACTTGATCCGCCGTAGGTGCCCTTGCCGGCGATGGTAAGACCGTATTTGCGGATCGCGTGTTCCATGATCGCACGCCTGTCATGAAGCGCCTTGCCGGTGCGGCGGATCAGGCTGTCGTAGTGACCAAGGCTGAGGAAATAGGCGGTGGTCCGTTGCGTCAGGCCCGGCGGATGGCGCATCATGTAGGCCCGCAGCGCGCGGGCCTCGCGGATGAAGGGGGCCGACCCGACCATGTAGCCAAGCCGTAAACCGGGAAAGAGAGACTTTGAAAAACTGCCGATATAGATCACGCGCCCGTCGGTATCGAGACTCTTGAGCGCGGGCATTGGCGGTTTGAGATAGGCCATTTCGAATTCGTAGTCATCCTCGACAATCAGCGCATCCAGATCGCGCGCCCGCGACAGAAGAGCCTGCCGCCGGGAAAGCGGCATCGTACAAGAGGTCGGGGATTGGTGACTGGGCGTGGTGAACACCACATCGGTCTTGGCCGGGATGGCGTCTGGTGGGAGGCCATCGGCGTCCACGTCCAGAGCGCTCAGGTGACATCTGGATTGCATGAGCATATCCCGCAAAGGCGGATAGCAGGGGTTCTCGATCACCGCGCGGCGGCGTTGTGTGAGCAGCACCTGGCTTGTCATCCAGAGCGCATTTTGCGCGCCCATCGTAATCAGAATCTGGTCCGGTGTGGCGGTGATCCCGCGCCGGGGCAGGGTGTGGCGCAGGATGAATTCCACCAGTTGCGGATCGTCCTGATCGAAATAATCGCGTGTCAGCGCCCCGAAATCACGCACGCCCAACGCCTGCAAGGCGCATAACCGCCAGTTCGCGTGATCGAAAAGTTGCGGATCGGTTTGACCATACAGAAACGGATAGCGGTATTGCGCCCAATCATGAGGTTTGACGAGGCTCGTCCCGCCGGTGAATTTCCGACCCAGCGCGCGGGACCAATCCACGGCGTCCTCCGCACGGGGGGGAGTTTCAAAGTTTGGCGGCTCCGGGGCGTCGGCAGAAACGTAATACCCGGACCGGCCTTTGGACGTCAGGTAATCATTCGCCAGCAGTTCGGTATAGGCCAGCGTGACGGTGATCCGGCTGACCCCGAGATGCGCGGCCAGCTTGCGGCTGGAGGGAAGTTTTTCACCGCGGCGGAACCGCCCGGAGAGGATGCCCGCGGCCACCATTTGCTGGATACGCGATTGCAGCGTGCCCTTGGTGTCTGGCTTGAGAAAGAAGGTTTCGACCGGGATTGCCATGAAGCGAGCCTAGTTTGGACTTATCGCCTTGGCAATCTGGTCTTAAGGGCCTGTCTGATCCGTTTCGGGGTGTTCGGCCGGAATGCGGGATTGCCCCCGGCCAAAGCTGGCAGTGCGCGGTTACTCCGACCAGCTTACGCCGGTCAGGTCTGTCGCCTGTGTCGGGGCGTTTTTCCAAAGCCCGTTGATCCGCGCATCCGCGATCGTCGGAAAGGCCAATTGGAACAGGTACCCGTTGACATAATCATCCGCGATCATGGTCTGTGCCCGTGCGAGCATCTTGGACCGTTGCTCGGGATCGCTGGTTTCGGCCAGATCGCGGATCAGCGTCTGGAACTCGGGATTGTCATACTGGAAATAGTAATCGGGGCGCGCATAGATGCCAATGTCGAACGGCTCGGTATGGCTGACGATGGTCAGACCGAAATTCTTGCCGCGGAACACTTCCTCCAGCCATTGCGCCCATTCGAGATTGGTGATCTCGGTCTCGATCCCGATCTCGCGCAGTTGCGACGCGATGATCTCGCCGCCGCGACGGGCATAAGAGGGTGGTGGCAGTTTCAGAGTGGTCGTGAAGCCATCTGCATAACCGGCCTCTTCCAAGAGGGTTATGGCTTGTTCCGGGTCGTAGGCGGACTGCGTGGTCAGATCGACATAATCGGGGTTGTGCGGTGCGAAATGCGTGCCGATGGGGGTGCCAAGACCGAACATCGCGCCGTCGATGACCGTCTGCCGGTCGATGGCATGGGCCATAGCCTTGCGCACCTTCACATTGTCGAAGGGGGGCTGCTTGTTGTTGATGCCAAGGATCGTTTCGCCTTCGGTTGAGCCGACAAGCACCTGAAAGCGCGGATCGGCTTCGAATTGGGGCAGGTTTTCCGGCGCCGGGAAGCCTGCGAAGGCGTCGATATCCTGTGCCATCATCGCTGCGAAGGCGGCGGTCGGATCCGAGATGAACTTGAACGTCGCCGCTTCGAGCGCCGGAGCCTCGCCCCAATAATCCGGGAAGCGGCTCAACTCGATGCGGTCCCCCTGGACCCATTCTTCGAACGTGAAGGGGCCGGTGCCGATCGGGGTCTGCTTGATTCCCTCGATGCTTTCAGGCGCGACGATCACCGCGTCGCCCCATGCCATGTTGAACAGGAAATTGCCGTCTGGGGCCGAAAGCGTGACCTCGACCGTTTGCGGATCGATGACCGTGACCTCATCGATGCCGTCGAAGAGGGACTTCTGCGCGTTCGCGCTGTCGTCCGCGCGGGCGCGGTCGAGGGTGAACTTTACATCCTCGGCCTCCATTGCGCTGCCGTCATGGAATGTCACGCCGTCGCGCAGATTGAAGATGTAGGTGGTGCCATCCTCGTCGATCTCCCAGCTTTCGGCAAGACCGGCCACGACCGACCCGTCCGACATGAATCGTGTCAGCCCTTCGAAAACGTTGGAATAAAGCACCGAGTCGATCGCCCCCGCTGCCGCGCTTGTCGGGTCCAGGTGCGGCGGTTCGAGTTGCAGCGCGATGGTGAGGTCGGTTTGCTGCGCCAGCGCAGGCGATGTCAGCAGCGCGGCGCAAGCGGCTCCGCGAAGGAAATGAGCGGTCATGGTGTCCCTCCAGTTGTTGTTTCGAGTGTCACGTCAAATTCCGTCGTGTTCAAGCCTCGGATTTTTCGTTTGGGGTTGGCTTGTGGTCTTGCGGCGGAGCGAGGGGCGCTGCCCCTCGCGCTCCCCGGGATATTTCTCAACCAGAGAAGCCTAGGGGAGCAGCAAGCTTTCGAGGCTGCGCCCCATGACCTTGGCACTGTCGAGCATGTCGGTGACACCGATCCATTCATCCGGTTTATGCGCAAGTTCGAGCACACCGGGGCCGTAAGCGATGCAGTTCTTCAGCTTGCCAATTCGATCGATATGTTTCTGGTCATAGCTTCCGGGGGAGGAAACATAGGTCGGCGCTTGTCCCAGAACATCGCGGATGGCCTCGTGAACGGTGGAAACGATCGGGGCCGCCTTGTCGGTCATCGACGGGATCACGCGATTTATTTCCCGGATTTCGTAATCGAAATTGTCCCGTCGTGCCTTCAGGTCGTCGAGAAGGTCGATCACCTCTTGCCGGACCGCTTCGATTGGCTCTTCCATCAGGAAGCGGCGGTCGATCACGATGCGACAGCTGTCTGGCACACAATGCGCAGGCAGGCCGGTGTCATCCGCGGCCTGTTCGGATTGACCGCCGTGAATCGAGTTGATGTTCATCGTTGATTGCCGTGCGCCTTCGGGGACGACAGGCATTTCCGTCCAGCGCGATGCCATGGCCGGAAACAGCGTCTCTTCGAAGGCGTGCAGCACAGCCCCCATGTGGCGCACGGCACAATCGCCCAAAAAGGGCATGGAGCCATGCGCGATTTCGCCTTTTGTTTCAATTTCTGCCCACCAGCCGCCGCGATGGCCCAGGCAGATGCGGTCCTTGTTCAGAGGTTCGGGGATGATCACATGTTGCACACGGTCTGGCGCGAACCAGCCTTGTTCGGCCAGGTAAGCCACACCGCCGTAGCCGCCTGATTCCTCGTCCGCGGTACCGCTGATCTCGATGGAGCCAGCGTATCCTGGATGTTCTGCGATGAAGGCTTCGGCGGCGATGATCGATGCGGCGAGACCGCCTTTCATGTCACAGGCGCCGCGCCCGTAGATCCTGTCGCCTTCGATATCTGCGTTGAAGGGATCGCGTGTCCAGCCCTGGCCAACCTCAACGACATCGGTGTGGGAATTGAAATGCACGCAAGGGCCCGGCCGCCCTCCTTCATGGCGGGCGATCAGGTTCCAGCGCGGATAGCGCTCGCTGTCTCCGGGCGCGTCCTGGGCGCGGACCCATGTCGTCTCGAACCCGGCTCTGGTGAGCCGATTGTCGAGGTAATCGCAGATCGCGGCATAGTTTTCGCCCGGCGGGTTCAACGTGGGAATCGCGATAAGATCTCGCGTCAGCGCGATCAGGTCCTCGCGCGTGGCCTCAATCCTCTGGTAGAGTTTTTCAAGCATGTCGCACCTCTTTTTCCGATGCTTGTCGCGTGGCATGACCGGATTGGCAAGGGTCAGGGCCAGCGCAGCGGCGGGATGCGCCCAACCGGGACCGGCCCCAAAAGCAGCGTGCCATCATTGATGCCGAGGGTGACATCAAGACTGTCGCGGGTGCCGTTGAAGGTAGACAGCATCGCAAGCAGATCGATCAGCCCATCTGCGGCTGCGGCCGGCAAATCGCCGTTTTCGCGCGCCGCGTCGATCCCGTTGCGCCAGTTTTCGGCCGAGATCGACATGTCGCCGGTCAAAACACCCTGCGGATCGATGCTGGCGGCAAGGGACACTCGGAACGTCACGTCGCCATATGTGATTGCGGATCGTTTCAAGTTGACCCGCGTGGGTCTTGGCGGGCTATCTGACCGCGTGTCGAGGCGCAAAGGCCGGTCGAATTCAATGTCCATCTGTGCGCGCAGTGAGGCGGGCGCGTCGGACCCGATGCCGGAGGCTGCGGTTGGAAGGGATGTGGCAATGCGGCCTGCGGAAACGGCAATACGGTAGGTGGCGTCCGTGGTGGCGAATTTTTCCAGCGCGAAATTTGCATCTGCCACCGCAACAGAGACGTCGGGGCCGGCAATGTTCAAAACCGGAGCTTCGGCATTGCTGCGCAGGATCTTCTGATCCTCGAAAACGACGCTGGCGCGCAGACCATCCGAAGAGACTGCCATTTCGCCATCCGGCATAACGAGCGTCTGCGTATCGGGCCACACCAGGATCACGTGAGCGGGTTTGTAGCTGAGCGCGAGGATTTGAAGAAAAGGCGCGCGCCAGGCAAATCCTCCCTCGGGTCCGGTGATGTCCGGGTTGGTGATCGTCAGATCGGTACGGCTGGGAAAGCCACGCATGGTCAGGTCTGTGTAAGTCGCCGTCCAGCCCTTGGCGCTTTGCCCGGCGAACCAGTCTTCGACGTCAGATCGGAAATCCTGCGCCGCGTGGAACCACCAGCCGCAATAGGCCAGTGTTGCAACGATTATCACGACAAGTAGGCGTTTCACCCGGGCATCCTCTTTCGTTCGTGGCTTGTTTGGTGTTTACCGCGCGCAATTGGGCAGGACCAGCAACATGACGCTTTGGGTGTTCGGATACGGATCGCTTTTGTGGAATCCCGGCTTCACGCCAGTGGAGTCGGTTCATGCGCGGCTTCATGGCTACGCACGCAGCTTTTGCATGCGGTCGGTCCATCATCGTGGGACGAATGATCTGCCGGGCCTTGTTCTGGCGCTTGACGCGCAAAACGGCAGTACCTGCGACGGTTTGGCGTTGAAAATGCACGAGGCAGAATACGATGCGACCATGGCCTATCTGCGTGAGCGCGAACTGGTCTCTGCTGCCTATATCGAAAAGATGCTGCCGCTAGATCTGGGTGACGGGCGCGAGGTCACCGCAGTCACTTACGTGATCGACGCCGACCACAAACAATATTGCGGATCGCTCCTCCTTGAGGAGCAGGCGCAAATCATCGCGCGGGCCGTTGGCGGGCGGGGACCGAACAGCGAATACCTGTTCAATACGGCAACGCATCTTGCGGAATTGGGCATTCCTGATGCAGACTTGAACTGGTTGTATGATCGTGTGCGTGAGTTGATCGCTTAACGTCTTGGCGATTGGCGGCGAACCGCCTAGGGTGCGTCGAGACGAACAAGAAACGCGTCAGGAACCGTCCGAATGGACCAGCCCGACATCGAGGCCGAGCCACATTTCTCCCAGCCTGTCCGCCAGGTGCTGTTGATGCTCATTGTGTTGGGCCTCACAGGATTTGGCGCGTTTTTCGCATTGCCGCGGGTGTTGCCCGTGTTCCAGGCGAACCCGTATCTGAACGGGTTTATCATCTTCGTGTTCGTGATCGGCGTGTTGGCCTGTTTCTGGCAGGTCTGGCAACTGATCCAATCCGTCCGGTGGATCGAGCATTTTGCGCGGGACCTTGGGCGCGGGTTCCAGGAAAAGCCGCCGCTTCTGCTGGCGCCGATGGCAACTCTGTTGCGGTCGCGCGGCAAGCGGATGCAGATCAATACCACCTCGACCCGGTCGATCCTTGATTCCGTGGCGACCCGGATCGACGAGGCGCGCGAGATCACGCGCTATATCGTGAGCCTTCTGATATTCCTTGGCCTTTTGGGAACGTTCTACGGTCTTGCCACCACGATCCCCGCCTTGGTTGATACGATCCGGGGGCTGGCCCCAGAGCAGGGCGAGTCGGGAACCGAAGTGTTCGGGCGCCTCATGGACGGGTTGGACAGTCAGTTGTCCGGGATGGGCGTCGCGTTCGCGTCGTCGCTTCTGGGATTGGCCGGGTCGCTTGTCGTGGGCCTGTTGGAGCTGTTCGCCGGGCACGGGCAGAACCGGTTTTACCGCGAGCTCGAGGAATGGCTCAGTTCGATCACAAAGCTCGGATTTTCCAGCGGCGATGCAGAGGGTGGCGGTGAATTGGGCGCGGCGGGTGTCGTGCTCGACCAGATGATCGAGCAGATGGAAACGATGCAGCACCTCTTTGCCCGGTCCGAAGAAAGCCGCTCCGAGATCGAGAACAGGCTGGGCCAGTTGAGCGACACGCTGGAGCGGATGACCGAACGCATGGAAGCGACGGCCCCAAGCGCCGCGTCCTTCGCCCGGATCGCGGAGACCCAGGAACGGTTGATCGATGTGCTGAGCCGGACATCGGAGAACGAAGGGCTGGATGCGGAAAGCCGGATGCGGCTTCGCTCCATCGACGTTCAGATGTTGCGCATCCTCGAAGAGGTGGCGGCCGGGCGACAGGAGACAATGGCCGAACTGCGCACCGATCTGTCGGCGATCAACCGCGGATTGGATCGGCTCGCGCGGACAACGGGGCGCAAGGCCGACAAAGGCGAGGTCTAGCCAATGGCCCTTTCGCGGCGCACCGGGACGCGGTTTCAAGCCTCGATCTGGCCGGGTTTCGTCGACGCGATGACCGGGCTTTTGCTTGTTCTGATGTTCGTGTTGACCATTTTCATGGTTGTGCAGGCGGTCCTGCGCGACACGATCACCGGTCAGGAGAATGAACTCGACACCCTGACCTCGGAAGTCCAGGAATTGTCCCGCGCACTCGGGGTTGCGGAGCGACGCAACACCGCGCTGAGCAACGAGTTGGGAGAGCTGACCTCCACGCTGGATGACACGCAGGCGCGTCTGACCGAGCAGGAGGCGATTATCGCATCGCTTTCGGCCACACGTGACCGTCAGTCGGCTGCGCTTGACGCGGCGAACGACCGCATAGCGTCCTTCGAAGAGCAGGTGGCCGGTCTTTTGTCGGAGCGCGATGCAGCCCGCGACCGGGCTGCAGGGCTTGTGTCAGAACGTGATGCGGCGCGCGAGAGGGTCGCCGAGCTGACCGAAACACGGGATGAACTGATCTCCGAGCAAGAGGCACTGAACCTTGCGCTTGCCAGCGCACGCGACGAGATCGACGCACAGATCGAGACTGCCCGCCTTGCCGCGTCGCGTCGCGAAGCGCTTGAGGCCTTGGTGGCCGATCTGCGTTCACGGAACGCCGAAGCGACGGAACAGGCCAGTACGCTGCGTGCCGAAGTCGAAAGCCTCGAGACCGAATTGAGCGAGGAGGAAGCCGCGAAACTGGCAGAGGCTGCGGCGGCCGAGACGTTGCGCGACCGGTTGAAAGATGCCGATGCGGAACTTACGGCGATGACACTGGCGCTGGAGGAACAGCGCGCGAAAGCCGAGGAAACGCTGACCCTGCTGGCAGCCGCGCGCGCCGCCGAGGACGAGTTGAACACACAACTGGCGGCGGCCTTGCTCGAAGGTGAGGAGACCGCGAAGACCTTGCAATCCCGTCTGGAGTCGCAAGCAGACGAGATCGACCGCCTGGAATCCGAACTGGACGCGGCGTCGGTCGAGCAGTCAACATTGACGTCGCTGGAGGCGCAGTTGTCCGATGCCTTGGCGCGTGTGACCGAGGCCGAAGCCTTGGAAGACCGGCTCGAAGACTTGCGGGCCGAAAACGCGGCCTTGTCGCAAGATCTGAGCGTGTCTGAACAGTCCACTGCCGAGATGCAGGCCACTCTTGAGACGTTGCGCGCTGCCTTGGCCGAGGCGAAGGCAGAGGCGGCAACGCGGTCGGACACGGCGCAAACGCTGGAAAGTCGGTTGGCGGCCGCCCTTGCAGAGCAATCGACCACGGAAACCACGCTGGAGGACACGCGTGCCCAATTGGCAGCGGCTGTCGCAGCGAAAGTGGCGGCGGAAACGGCCCTGCAGGATCGACTGTCCGAAGCAGAGCGGCGCCAGACGCTTTTGGCACAGGCGCGTGACCGTCTTGCGGCGGAACAGGACCGCGCCACTGAGGCGCAGCGCCGGACCGAGGTATTGAACCAGCAGGTCGGTGCGCTGCGACGTCAGCTTTCGTCGTTGCAGGCACTTCTCGACGAGGCCGAAGCGCGGGATGCCGAGGCCCAGATCCAGCTCGACAGCCTTGGCAGCGAACTCAACGCGGCCCTGGCGCGGGTTGCCGCGGAAGAACGGCGCCGCCGGCAATTGGAAGAGGCGGAACGCCAGCGTCTGGAAGACGAACGCAAGCGGCTGGAGGAGGAAAGGCAACGGCTTGCCGGGCAGAATCAGGACTTGGAGCGGTACCGTTCCGAATTTTTCGGCCGCCTGCGCGACGTGCTGGGGGACCGTGATGGCGTGCGAATCGAAGGGGACCGCTTCGTGTTTTCGTCGGAAGTCCTGTTTCCTCCGGCAGAGGCCAGCCTGTCGCCCGAGGGCCGCGCACAGATCGCAAATGTCGCGTCGATCCTGCGGGACGTGGCGCAGGAAATTCCCGCCGGCCTCAATTGGATCATTCGCGTGGACGGGCATACCGACAATCTGCCCTTGTCCGGACAGGGGGAATTTGCCGACAATTGGGAACTGTCGCAGGGCCGGGCGCTGTCGGTGGTTCGCTACATGATCGACGAGCTGGGAATTCCGCCGCAGCGCTTGTCGGCAAACGGGTTCGGGGAGTATCAACCCGTGAACACCGAAAACACTGCAGAGGCGCGTGCACAGAACCGACGTATCGAATTGAAGCTGACCGAACAATAGCCGCTATTGCACCGACACGTCGGCGTGGCGCACGGCAATGATCCTGTCGCCTCGTATCATGCGGGCATAACCCCGGTAATCGCCCTTGGGCCATCCCAGATCTGGCGCGCGTCGCCCATAGGCCCGCATCAGCTCGGCCTGATCATCGCCGAGCCGCGCGCTGTGTTCGAAAATCATTCCCTCGGGGCCGGTCAGGGTGAAGGCGATCTGGTCGTATTTGTTGCCGTGAAAGGCGTGGGCATAGAGCACCATCGCATCTCTGGGTGTCAGGGCGGCCCGGCGAGCATCGCCGCTTTTCACGTCGATAAGGTCCGGAACGGCGTCCGAAATACCGACGGTGAACAGCCCCGCATCCGTATATTTCGGCGTGTCACTCCAGAGTGTCTGCAGCGGGGTGCTGCACGCGTTGTCCTGTTTCGGGGCAAAGGGATCCACGACCTCTGTGCCTTGCGTGACTGTCAGGTGCAGATGCGGATAGTTGGTAAGCCCGCTTAGCCCGACTTCGCCCAGAAACTGCCCGCGCAAAACACGCTGACCCGGGGTCACACGCATGGAGCCGAGTTTCATGTGGCAGTAAACCGACTGGTAGCCGTTGCCATGGTCGATCCGCACTGCGTTGCCGCATTCTTGGCCGTTCAAATCGGTGCCGGGGACATATGGTTGATCGGGCCGTGTGTTGCGGATGGCCTGAACACGGCCGTCAGCGGCCGCGATCACGCGCACGCCCTTGTTCATCTGGTCAAAGCCGAGAAGAGCGAAATCCGTGCCGCTATGGCCATCACTTGTCTTTTGGCCGCATCGGTAATCAGCGATGTCTTCGCTCTGGGCCACATCGGGGTAGTTCTCGATCACGCAGGTCTCACCCAAGACGCACTCGATCGGCGGTCCCAGAAAAGAGACGTCCGCCACAGACTGTGTGGCAGACGCGAGAAGTATTGCAAAAACCGTCCGGATCACTCGGCCGTCAGAAGCGGGGGCTTCTTGCTGGACAGCCGCGGGTCTTCCGGGCCGGAAAGATCAAGCGTGAGCTTGCCATCCTTGACGGACACCTTGACGACACCGCCCTTGGCAAGTTGGCCGAACAGGAGCTCCTCGGCCAGCGGTTTCTTGATCTCTTCCTGAATCACGCGACCGAGGGGGCGTGCGCCCATCTTGTCGTCGTAGCCCTTTTCGGCAAGCCATTCCGCGGCCGGTTTCGTCAGCTCTATGGTCACGTTGCGGTCCATCAGCTGCGCCTCGAGTTGCAGCACGAACTTTTCGACCACACGCAGGATCACGGATTTCGGAAGCGGTCCGAAGGAAATCACCGCGTCCAGGCGGTTGCGGAACTCCGGCGTGAACGTGCGTTCGATGGCCGCCGTATCCTCGCCCTCGCGACGGTCGCGCGCAAAGCCGATGGCCGCCTTCGCTTGTTCCGTGGCACCGGCGTTTGATGTCATGATCAGGATCACGTTCCTGAAGCTGATCGTGCGCCCGTTGTGATCTGTGAGCGACCCGTGATCCATCACCTGCAGCAGGATGTTGTAGACATCCGGGTGCGCCTTTTCGATCTCGTCGAGCAGAAGCACACAATGCGGGTGTTGATCGACCCCATCTGTGAGCTGCCCGCCCTGGTCGAACCCGACATAGCCCGGGGGAGCCCCGATCAGGCGGCTGACGGCGTGCTTTTCCATGTATTCCGACATGTCGAAGCGCAGCAGCTCTACACCGAGCGTGTCCGCCAATTGCTTGGCCACTTCGGTTTTGCCAACGCCCGTGGGCCCGGCAAAGAGATAGTTGCCGATGGGCTTTTCAGGCTCACGCAGACCGGCACGGGCCAGTTTGATCGCGGAGGACAACGCGCCGATCGCGGCATCCTGCCCGAAGACCACGCGCTTGAGGCTGCCTTCCAGATCCTTGAGCACCTCTGCATCGTCCTTGGAGACGTTCTTGGGTGGGATGCGTGCGATCTTGGCGACAACCGCCTCGATCTCTTTTGCGCCCAGCGATTTGCGGCGTTTCGATTCGGCAACCAAATGCTGCGCGGCCCCTGCTTCGTCGATCACGTCGATGGCCTTGTCGGGCAGCTTGCGGTCGTTGATGTACCGGGCTGAAAGCTCCACGGCCGACTTGATCGCGTCAGCGGTATATTTCACGCTGTGGTGCTTTTCGAAATAGGGCTTGAGACCCTTGAGGATCTTGACCGCGTCCTCGACCGTGGGTTCGTTCACATCGATTTTCTGGAAACGGCGGCTCAGCGCGCGGTCCTTTTCGAAATGTTGACGGAACTCCTTGTAGGTCGTGGATCCCATTGTCCGGAGCTTGCCGCCCTGCAGGGCAGGTTTCAGCAGGTTGGACGCATCCATCGCGCCGCCAGAGGTCGCCCCGGCGCCGATCACGGTGTGAATCTCGTCAATGAACAGCACCGCGTCGGGGTGTTCTTCCAGCTCGGTCACAACCGCTTTGAGCCGTTCCTCGAAATCACCGCGATACCGTGTGCCCGCCAGAAGCGCACCCATATCGAGCGAATAGATTGTCGCGTTCCGCAGAACTTCGGGTGTTTCGCCGGCGACGATCTTGCGTGCGAGACCTTCGGCAATGGCCGTTTTGCCAACCCCGGGGTCCCCCACCAAAAGCGGGTTGTTCTTGCGACGGCGGCAAAGCACCTGGATGCAGCGTTCCACTTCGGAGCTGCGACCGATCAGGGGGTCGATATCGCCTTCGCGCGATTTCGCGTTCAGATCGACGCAGTATTTTGCCAGCGCCGATTCCTTTTGTTCGCCTTGCGGCTCCTGGGCCTGTGCTTCTTCCTCGGGTTCCGACGCGCCGGTAACAGGGCGGCTTTCTCCGTAGGCCGGGTTCTTTGCCACGCCATGCGCAATGAAATTGACCGCGTCATAGCGGGTCATGTCCTGATCTTGCAGGAAATAGGCGGCATTGCTTTCGCGTTCCGCAAAGATCGCGACCAGCACGTTTGCCCCGGTGACTTCGGAACGTCCCGAGCTTTGGACATGAATCGCGGCCCGCTGAATCACGCGCTGGAACGCGGCTGTTGGCACCGCTTCGGAGCCTTCGATGTCTGTCACCAGATTTGACAAATCATCGTCGATGTAATCGACCAGCGTGGTGCGGAGTTCCTCGGTATCAACGGAGCATGCTTTCATCACACGCACCGCATCGGGTTCATCGACCAGCGCCAGCAGCAAATGTTCCAGCGTGGCGAATTCGTGTGATCGGGAGTTGGCCAGAGCCAGCGCCGAGTGGATTGCCTGCTCAAGAGTGTTCGAAAATGAAGGCACGGATGAGTGCTCCTTCTGTCTTTGCTTTGCGCCGCAGGGTACGGAACAACTGTGATCTTCTTCTTAAAGTTTGGTCGTTGCAGACAAAGCTTCAAGTTTTTTCTTCGGCTTGACACGACACAATTGGCGGATTGCGCACAAGTTCATGTGATTTTGCCTCAGTACCGGTCTTTGCGGGCCCGAATTTCGGCAAACACGTCGACCGGGTCTGACCCGGTCATATCGAGGTGCGCCTGAATGGCGGGGTCCGTGGCGCGCAGGAACGGGTTTGTCGCCACTTCCTCGGAGAGTTTGCTGGGAACCGTCGGTTCGTCGTTGCCTCGCATGATATCTATGCGGTCCATGCGGTCTTTCAAGGCATCGTTGTCGGGATCGACAGTCAGGGCAAAGCGTCCATTGTTCCGGGTGTATTCGTGACCCGAACAAATGAGCGTTTCCGGATCCAGCTCGGCCAGCTTTTGCAGGCTCTCCCACATCTGGGCAGGCGTACCTTCGAACAGGCGCCCGCATCCAAGGGCCATAAGGCTGTCGCCGGTAAAGGCATAGCGCGACGCGTCCAGGATAAAGGCGATATGCCCCTCTGTGTGTCCGGACACATCCAGTATGCCGACCTGCTCGCCCCCGAAATCGAACGCATCGCCTTCGGCGACCTCGCGGTTCAATCGGGGCAAGCGGTGCCTGTCGGCGCGCGCGCCCGTGACTTTTGCATCATAGTGCCCCAACAGATCGTCCACCCCGCCGATATGGTCATGATGGTGGTGGGTCAGCCAGATGTCGGTCAGCGACCAGTTCCGCGCTTTCAATGCGTCCAGGACCGGTCCCGCGTCAGGAACATCAACACAGGCTGTGTCACCACTTTCACTGTCGTGCACGAGGAATACGTAATTGTCGGACAGTGCGGGAAGGGTGACGAGTTCAAGAGGCATGGCGTTTCTTTCTGTCGTGGTTACACTCTGGTTTACGTAGCCCAAATAACGTGGAGGCCCAAATGCATCTCGATGTCCAGCGGCTGCACAACTTCTACTATCGCAGTGCGCTTGGCCGCGTGGCACAACGTGTCGTGCGCGATCAGGTTCTCGCATTCTGGCCCGAAGCGAAACAGCAATGTGTCGGTGGCTTTGGCTTTGCCGTGCCGTTGTTGCGCCCGTACCTGCCGGACGCCCGTCGCGTGATCGGCCTCATGCCGGCGCAGCAAGGGGTGATGCCTTGGCCGGCGGGGCTGCCCAATGTGTCCGTCCTGAGCGAGGAAACGCTCTGGCCCATCGAGACCGGACGCTTCGACAAGCTGGTGGTCATGCATGGGCTGGAGACGTCGGAACGGCCCTCTGCGCTGCTCGAGGAAATCTGGCGCGTGCTGGGGCCGGGGGGCAAGGTGCTGATTATCGTGCCCAACCGTTCCGGGCTTTGGGCGCGGTCGGATGCGACACCCTTCGGCTTCGGGCGCCCGTATTCGATGGGGCAGCTCGAAGCACAGTTGAAAGCGCACAACTTTGCGCCGCAACGGCACAAGGCGGTTCTCTACCAACCCCCATCCACGCGACGCTTCTGGATGAAGACGGGACGGTTCTGGGAACAGATGGGGCGCAATGTTTCGGCGATCGTGGCCGGTGGCGTCCTGATGGTCGAAGCGACAAAGGCAAGCACAACGCCGCGCGGAACCAAGGTGGAAAGCCGGGTTCTCAATCCGCTCGGCAACCTGGTGCCGAAACCATCGGGCAAGCCGGTGCGCGCACGCGTGCAGGGCAAAGCCGCCGCCCGGGCATGTGACGACCGATGCGACAGATACGTGTCGGCGCGGTCTGATACAGGCCCGGATGACGCGGGGTGCACCAACAGGAATCGCCGGAAATAACCGCGTTCAAGGCGAAAGATGAAACTTTCTTGCGCGCAATCGGTCGCACCTTGTGGTAAGCCCTTGTAAACATGGGGGACGGAGGCAGGTCCAAAATCACCTTACCGTGTTGCGGGCTTGGAGCACCTCTGCTACATCCGCGCTGATTTCTATGCCTCGCGGCATTTACCAAACTGAAAACGCCTCTGACCACCGGGACTCCGGGGGATCGGAGACAGAATAGCGGAAGGGTGGACGTGTCTGAAACAGCATCCATTTCCTCGGGCATAGCGGATCGTTATGCCATGGCGGTTTTCGATCTCGCCAACGAGGGTAAAGAGCTCGACAAGCTCGAAGCCGATCTCGATGATCTGTCAGCCGCGCTATCCAGCAGTCCGGAACTGACCGACCTGATCCAGTCGCCGGTGTACAGCCGCGACGAGCAAGCGGACGCAATCGGCGCCGTGGCGGCCAAGATGGGCCTGACCAAGACGCTGCAGAACGTGCTGTCGCTGATGGCGTCCAAGCGTCGCCTTTTTGTCCTCCCGCAGATGATCAATCGCCTGCGCGATCTGATCGCCGAGGAAAAGGGGGAGGTGACCGCGGATGTCGTTTCCGCCGTCAAACTGACCGACAAACAGTCGAAAGAGCTTGCCAGCACGCTGAAGACAAAGGTTGGCAAGGACGTCAAGATCAATGCGACCGTTGATGACACGCTCATCGGTGGACTTATCGTTAAAGTGGGCTCGAAAATGATCGACACGTCGGTCCGCTCCAAGCTCAACTCCCTGCAAAATGCTATGAAAGAGGTCGGATAAATGGGTATCCAAGCAGCCGAAATTTCTGCGATCCTAAAGGAGCAGATCAAGAACTTCGGGCAGGACGCCGAAGTCACCGAGGTGGGCCGCGTCCTGTCCGTCGGTGACGGCATTGCGCGCGTTTACGGCCTTGATAACATCCAGGCGGGTGAAATGGTCGAATTCCCGGGTGGCATCCGCGGCATGGCGCTGAACCTCGAAGCCGACAATGTCGGCATCGTGATTTTCGGCTCTGACCGGGACATCAAGGAAGGCGACACCGTCAAGCGCACGAACTCGATCGTGGATGTGCCCGTCGGTGATGGGCTTCTGGGCCGTGTTGTCGACGGTCTGGGAAACCCGATTGACGGCAAGGGTCCGATCAAATCCAAGGACCGCGCCGTTGCCGACGTCAAGGCCCCCGGCATCATCCCGCGCAAATCGGTGCACGAGCCGATGGCAACCGGCCTCAAGGCGGTCGACTCCATGATCCCGATTGGCCGGGGTCAGCGAGAGTTGATCATTGGCGACCGTCAGACAGGCAAGACCGCCGTGGCCCTGGACGCGATCCTCAATCAGAAGTCCTACAACGATGTCGCCGGCGACGACGAAACCAAGAAGCTCTATTGCGTATACGTCGCGATTGGCCAGAAGCGCTCCACAGTGGCGCAATTGGTCAAAAAGCTCGAGGAGAGCGGCGCGATCGAATATTCGATTGTTGTCGCTGCAACCGCGTCCGACCCCGCGCCGATGCAGTTCCTTGCGCCCTATGCGGCGACCTCCATGGCGGAATATTTCCGCGACAATGGTCGCCACGCGCTGATCGTCTACGATGACCTGTCCAAACAGGCCGTTGCGTATCGCCAGATGTCTCTGCTTCTGCGCCGCCCGCCCGGCCGCGAAGCCTATCCGGGCGACGTTTTCTACCTCCACTCGCGTCTTCTGGAGCGTTCGGCCAAGCTGAACGAGGATAACGGGGCAGGGTCGCTGACCGCACTGCCTATCATCGAAACGCAAGGCGGTGACGTGTCGGCCTTTATCCCGACAAATGTGATCTCGATCACCGACGGTCAGATATTCCTCGAAACCGAACTCTTTTACCAGGGTGTCCGCCCGGCCGTGAACACCGGCCTGTCGGTGTCGCGCGTCGGCTCCTCGGCCCAGACCAAGGCGATGTCCTCGGTTGCCGGCCCGGTGAAGCTGTCACTCGCGCAGTATCGCGAGATGGCTGCATTTGCGCAGTTCGGCTCCGACCTCGACGCGTCGACACAGCAGTTGCTGAATCGTGGCGCGCGCCTGACCGAGTTGATGAAGCAGCCGCAGTATTCGCCGCTGACCAACGCGGAAATCGTGTGTGTCATTTTTGCAGGGACGGACGGATATCTCGACAAGTTGCCGATCGATCGGGTCAAGGACTTCGAACAGGGCTTGCTCAGCCACATGCGTGGCAAGCGCGAGGATATTCTTGACTGGATCACCAAAGAGGATCCGAAGATCAAGGGTGATGCCGCAGACAAGCTCAAGGCTGCTATCGACGAATACGCCGCCGACTTTTCGTAAGGAGACGCGGCAATGCCCAATCTCAAGGACCTGAAAAACAGGATCTCGTCGGTCAAATCGACCCGCAAGATCACCAAGGCCATGCAAATGGTGGCCGCCGCAAAATTGCGGCGGGCACAGGACGCGGCTGAAATGGCGCGTCCTTACACGGAACGGTTCAACGCCGTGATGGGGTCGTTGGCCGCCAGCGTTGGCGACAGCGATACCGCGCCGAAATTGCTGCGTGGAACGGGCAAGGAAGATGTCCATCTTCTGGTAGTCATGACGGCAGAGCGCGGGCTGTGTGGCGGTTTCAACGCCAACATCGCCAAGCTGGCCAAGCAGAAAGCCGCCGATCTGGTCGGGCAGGGCAAGACCGTCAAAGTCCTGACCGTCGGCAAGAAAGGCCGCGATGCCATGAAGCGGGATTACGGCGATCATTTCGTCGGCCATATCGATCTGACGGACGTCAAGCGTATTGGCTATGCAGATGCCCAGGGCATCGCCAAGGATGTGCTTGCGCGCTTTGACGCCGAAGAATTCGACGTTGCGACGATCTTCTACGCCGAATTCGTCAATGTCGTCAGCCAGACGCCCAAAGCTCAGCAAATCATCCCGGCAGCGTTCGACGCCCCCGAGGAAGAGGGCGGGTCGAGCACGCTTTACGATTACGAACCGGACGAGGAATCGATCCTTGCCGATCTTTTGCCCCGCGGTGTCGCAACACAGATTTTTGCGGCGCTTCTGGAAAACGGGGCATCCGAGCAGGGGGCCCGGATGAGTGCGATGGACAATGCCACGCGGAACGCGGGCGATATGATTGACCAGCTCACCATTGAATACAACCGTTCGCGTCAGGCCGTGATTACCAACGAACTGATCGAAATTATCTCGGGCGCCGAGGCGCTCTAAGTACCGGAGACGAAACATGGCAAACGAAAAAGGCAAAATCACCCAGGTGATCGGTGCCGTCGTGGACGTTCAGTTCGGCGATCACTTGCCGGCAATCCTGAACGCGCTGACCACTGACAACAACGGCAAGACGCTGGTTCTGGAAGTGGCGCAGCACCTTGGCGAAAACACTGTCCGCACCATCGCGATGGATGCCACCGAAGGCTTGGTGCGCGGTCAGGAAGTCGTGGACTCGGACGGTCCGATCTCGGTCCCGGTGGGCGATGCCACTCTCGGCCGCATTATGAACGTCGTCGGCGAGCCGGTGGACGAAGGCGGTCCGGTCAATTCCGACGAACGCCGTCCGATCCACGCGCCGGCCCCCGAATTCGCGGAACAGTCAACCGAATCGGAAATCCTCGTCACCGGAATCAAGGTGATCGACCTGCTGGCACCCTATTCCAAGGGCGGTAAGATCGGTCTCTTCGGCGGCGCCGGCGTGGGCAAGACCGTTCTGATCATGGAATTGATCAACAACATCGCCAAAGTGCACTCCGGGTACTCGGTGTTTGCCGGTGTTGGGGAGCGGACCCGCGAGGGCAACGACCTTTATCACGAGATGATCGAATCCAACGTGATCAAGCCGGACAACCTGGCGGAAAGCCAAGTGGCGCTGGTCTACGGCCAGATGAATGAGCCTCCGGGCGCACGTGCCCGCGTCGCGCTGACCGGCCTGACCCTGGCCGAACAGTTCCGCGACGCGTCCGGGACAGACGTTCTGTTCTTCGTCGACAACATCTTCCGCTTCACGCAGGCGGGCTCCGAGGTGTCGGCGCTTCTTGGCCGTATTCCCTCGGCTGTTGGCTATCAGCCGACGCTCGCGACCGACATGGGCCAGATGCAGGAGCGGATCACCTCGACGAAATCGGGCTCGATCACCTCGATCCAGGCCGTCTACGTGCCCGCGGACGACCTCACGGACCCGGCACCTGCGACAACCTTTGCGCACCTCGACGCGACAACGGTTCTCAACCGTGCGATTTCGGAGCTCGGGATTTACCCCGCTGTTGACCCGCTCGATTCCAACTCGCGCCTGATGGACCCGCAGATCGTGGGTGAAGACCATTACCAGGTGGCGCGTGACGTTCAGGGGATCTTGCAGCGCTACAAGTCACTTCAGGATATCATCGCCATTCTGGGGATGGATGAACTGTCCGAAGAGGACAAGCTGACGGTGGCCCGTGCCCGCAAGATTCAGCGCTTCCTGTCGCAGCCGTTCGACGTGGCAAAGGTTTTCACCGGCTCCGACGGGATCCAGGTGCCGCTCGAGGACACGATCGCATCGTTCAAGGCGGTTGTGGCCGGCGAGTACGACCACCTGCCCGAAGGGGCGTTCTACATGGTTGGTGGCATCGAGGACGTGAAAGCCAAGGCCGAGAAAATGGCAGCCGACGCGGCCTAACACGGGCGCTCATGCGTTCTCGCGGCCGAGGTCGCGGGGACGAGACCCAAAAGGAGATCCCTCATGGCAGAGACCATGCAATTCGATCTGGTCAGTCCCGAACGCAGCCTGATGTCCGATCAGGTCAAGTCGGTTCAGATTCCTGGCGCGGATGGTGACATGACAGCGATGCCGAACCATGCGCCGCTGATCACGACACTGCGGCCTGGCATCCTGACGGTCGAGACCGAGAAAGGCACCGAGGAATTCGTTGTCACGGGCGGTTTCGCGGAAATCGGCGAGGGCCTGTCGGTCCTGGCCGAGCGGGCCGTGCCGCGCGCGGACATGGACCAGGCGGCCTATGAAGCGATGGTTGACGAGGCGCACGAGACCTACAAGAAGACCAAGGAAACGTTCAAGAACGAGCCGGGTCCAGTCGATGACGCGGCGAAGCTGTTGTCCGACATGGTGGCCGTTGGCTCGCATATCGGGCTGTCGCCCAAGCAACCCGCCCTGTGACACCCGGATCTGGTTGAACCAAGGAAAGCCTCGCTTTGCAGCGGGGCTTTTTTGTTGGACGTGGCGTGCAGACCTATGGAAATCATGGACGGATCGGGAGGCTGGCATGCAGATCGTCAACAACGCGCGTGTTGGAATTGATCAGGGATCGGTCGATCTTTTCTCGGATTTCGAGGAAGGTGGCGAGATGTGGACCGGCGCGGGATCGCGGATGCGGCGCAGCTGGGTACGCTTTGGCCAGCCCTTCGCAGCGCCGCCGATGGTGCATGTATCGCTGACCCTCTGGGACATGGACAGCGCTCATAATGTACGGGCGGATCTGACTTCGGAGAATGTGAGCGAGGCCGGTTTCGACGCGGTCTTTCGGACCTGGCTGGACACGCGGGTGGCGCGGGTTCGGATTTCCTGGATCGCGGTCGGAACAGTTTCGAGCGAGGATGACTGGGACGTCTCCTGATTTTGTCCCATGCGTGAGACGCCTCCTCACCCCAGGGATTTCAAAGACTTGCAGAGACAGTTTTACGATTGATTAACCTTTTGGGGCATAATCCCGCGCGTCGCGCGGTTCCCTCGAAGGATGCTGACCCCGATCCAATCCTGACATGGCCCAGCATGGCCCGGCGGCAGGATCGATGAATGATCCGCCGAAATTGAGGCATTGTTGTCGGCCTGCGTCGCGCCTAGGTTTCCAAGGAACAACTGCTGGAGTTTTCGATGACCAATCCGCTGCTTGAGACCTGGGACACGTCATTTGGCCTGCCGCCGTTTGATCGCGTGGACGACACAGATTTTGCCCCCGCGATCGAGGCTGCGATGGCGCAGGATCTGGCCGAGGTCGAGGCCGTCGCCAATAACCCGGAGCCGCCGAGTTTCGAGAACACGATCGAGGGCCTGATGGCCACCGGCGCCGCACTGGACCGCGTGTTGGGGGTGTTCTACAATCTTGCCGGGGCCGACAGCACCGACACACGCGAAGAGGTCATGCGAGAGTTTTCGCCGAAACTGGCGGCGCATGCGGCGGCGATCTACGGCAATCAAGCCCTGTTTTCCCGGATCGAGCAAGTGTGGCTGGCGCGTGATGCGCTGGACCTGACGCCGGAACAGGCGCGGGTGCTGATGCTCACCCATCGCGGATTCCTGCGCGCGGGTGCCGCGCTGACCGGAGATGCGGCGGCGCGGATGACGGAGATCAAGGGGCGGTTGGCCATGCTTGGCACGCAGTTCGGGCAGAACCTTCTGGCGGATGAGCGCGGGTGGCAGCGTGTGCTTTCGGATGAAGACTTGACCGGGCTACCGGAGTTTGTCGTCGATGCGCTTAATGGGGCGGGACGCGAGCGTGGGAGCGACGGACCGGTCCTGACGCTGTCGCGGTCGGTGATCGTGCCGTTCCTGCAATTTTGCCCGAACCGGGCCTTGCGCGAAGAGGCCTGGCGCGCCTGGGTGGCGCGCGGGGCCAATGGCGGCGAGACGGACAATCGCGAGATTGCCGCAGAGGTTCTTGCCCTGCGACAGGACCGCGCGCAGTTGCTCGGGTATGCCGATTTCGCGTCCTACAAGCTTGAGACAGAGATGGCGAAAACGCCCGAGGCGGTGCGGTCTTTGTTGATGGGAGTGTGGGAGCCTGCGAAGGCGCGGGCGCTGGAAGATGCGGCATTGCTCGAAGAGCGGATGCGCGCGGATGGCATCAACGGGCCGTTGAAGCCGTGGGACTGGCGTTACTATTCCGAAGCGCGGCGGCGGGACGAGTTCTCTTTGAACGAGGCAGAGGTGAAGCCCTATCTGCAACTCGACCGCATGATCGAAGCGGCGTTTGCCTGTGCAAACCGCTTGTTCGGGCTGCAATTTCGTCCGCTTGATGTGCCGCTCTACCATCCCGACGCGCGCGCCTGGGAGGTAACGCGCAACGGTGCGCATGTGGCGGTGTTCATCGGGGATTATTTCGCACGGGCGTCGAAACGGTCGGGCGCATGGTGTTCGGCCTTTCGGTCGCAGCGCCGGTTTCCCGATGTGCAGGGGCCGATCGTGGTGAATATCTGCAATTTCGCCAAGGGCGACCCAGCGCTCTTGTCTTATGACGATGCGCGAACGCTGTTTCACGAGTTCGGCCATGCGTTGCACCAGATGTTGTCGGATGTGACCTATGACATGATTTCCGGCACCTCGGTGGCGCGCGACTTTGTCGAGCTGCCAAGCCAGTTGTTCGAACATTGGCTGGAAGTGCCGGAGGTCTTGCAGGAGTTCGCGACCCATGCCGAGACCGGCGACCCGATGCCGAAAGAGATGCTGGACAAGGTTCTGGCCGCCGCGAGCTATGACATGGGGTTCCAGACGGTGGAATATGTCGCGTCGGCGCTGGTGGACCTGAGTTTTCACGAAGGGGACCCGCCCGACGACCCGATGGCAGAGCAAGCGCGGGTGCTTGCCGATCTAGGGATGCCGGAGGCGATCGTGATGCGGCACGCGACGCCGCATTTTGCGCATGTCTTCACCGGAGACGGCTATTCCTCGGGCTATTACAGCTATATGTGGTCCGAGGTGATGGATGCGGACGCGTTCGAAGCGTTCGAGGAGGCGGGCGGCGCGTTTGATCCGCAGATGGCCGAAAAGCTGGAACGGTTCATCTTGTCGGCCGGCGGATCCGAGGAGGCAGACGTGCTTTACACCAGGTTCCGCGGACGGATGCCCGGGGTTGAGGCGCTGCTCAAGGGGCGCGGGCTGGTGGCCTGACCAAGGTCTGTGCCTTGCCGGTTGCCGGCCCGTCCCAAACGGATCGGCTCAGTCTTCGGAGGTCAGCTTTTCGGTTTGCAGGAAGCGTTCGAAGGCATCGAGGTTGATGGCTTCGAATTGGCCGAAGGCCTGCATCCAGATGCTGACATCGCGCAGCGCGTCGGGTTCCAGTTTGCACCATTTCACCCGGCCGCGTTTTTCCTGGCTGATGAGGCCGGCGTTGGACAGGATCGCCAGATGTTTGGAAATCGCGGTCAACGACATGTCGAAAGGGTGCGCCACGTCGGTGACGGCCATATCGTCTTCAAGCAGCATCGTCAGTATCTGACGGCGCGTCGGATCGGCCAGGGCGGCGAAGACGATGTCCAGTGTCGGGGTCATGCAGCGCAGTAGACGACAGGGTCGGATAAACTCAACCAGAAAGTTTAATATGCGCCTTGGTGCCGCGGTGCGGGCTGGACGGCTGCGCGGCATCGGTCCGCTGCGCCGTGTTTTCGTGAAAACTGTTTTATATCAGAGGTATAACGGAATGATCCCAGTGGGTCATGAGCGCTTGACTCGGGCCATGCCGCGCCGTAGCACATGCGCAAGGTTCCGAAGGGGGCGATGACGTGTCTGAAAGCGATCCGAAGCAACGGCTGAAAGAGCTGGAAGCGCGGATTGCGGCGGCCAAGGGGGTCGAAAAGGACAAGCCGCACCAAGAGGAACACTACAGCCAGGCGCAACATGCGTGGCGCATGGTGATTGAATTGGTATCCGGTCTCGGGATCGGATTCGGCGTCGGATACGGGCTTGATGCGCTTCTTGGAACGCGGCCTTGGTTGATGGTGCTGTTTGCATTGCTGGGCTTTGCGGCGGGGATCAACGTGATGATCCGGACCGCCAAGGAGCTTCAGGGACAAAAACTGGCCGAGATGGCCGGAGAGGACGAGAGGGATCGACATGGCGACGGAAGCTGAAGGCGGCGGGCTGGTATTTCACCCGATGGACCAGTTCATCGTCAAGCCGGTGTTCGGCGACGGTGCGGTGGGTATGTTTACCTTTACCAACATGGCGTTGTGGCTTTTGCTGGCAGTTGTTTGCGTGATCGCGCTGATGGTGCTGGGCACGTCCAAGCGCGCCACGGTGCCGTCGCGAATTCAATCCGTGGCCGAATTGGCCTATGGTTTCATCTACAAGATGGTCGAGGACGTGACCGGCAAGGATGCGGTCAAGTATTTCCCCTACATCTTCACGCTGTTCATGTTCATCGTGTTTTCCAACTTCCTCGCGCTGATCCCGACCTCGTTTTCGCCGACATCGCATATCGCCGTCACGGCTGTTCTGGGCTTCGGCGTCTTCATCGCGGTGACCGTTCTGGGGTTCGTCAAGAACGGCGCCGGATTCCTGGGGTTGTTCTGGGTGGCAAGCGCGCCCCTGGCCCTGCGCCCGATCCTCGCGATCATCGAGCTGATTTCCTATTTCGTGCGCCCTGTGAGCCACTCCATTCGTCTTGCAGGCAACATCATGGCGGGCCACGCGGTTCTCAAGGTGTTCGCGGGCTTTGCCGCGATCACGGCCGTCGCGCCCTTGTCGATCCTCGGCATTACCGCGATCTTTGCTCTCGAAGTGCTCGTGGGCTTTATCCAGGCCTATGTGTTCACGATCCTGACCTGCGTGTATCTCAAGGACGCGCTGCACCCGTCACACTAAAACACGGTGCGTGACACCACGCACCCTATGCTTCAACTTCCAATCGTAAGGAGAATTCACATGGAAGGCGATCTCGCACATATTGGCGCAGGCCTGGCAGCAATCGGTTCCGGCGCAGCCGCAATCGGGGTGGGCAACGTGGCCGGCAACTACCTCTCGGGCGCCCTGCGCAACCCGTCCGCTGCTGCATCGCAGACGGCCACGCTCTTTATCGGTATCGCGTTCGCAGAAGCGCTGGGGATCTTCGCGTTCCTCGTGTCGCTGCTGCTGATGTTCGCCGTTTAAGCTTCGGACGAGTATCCTTACGCGCGGGCGGTGCTGCGATGACGCGGCCCGCCCGATGTAACGACAGGTTCCGACGGAGGACGACATGGCAACCGAAACCACTGGTACAGCCAGCGCATGTGTGGGTCCGGATGGCAGCGCCATCGGCATGCCGCAGCTCTGCGTCGACTGGATGCCGAACCAGATTTTCTGGCTTCTGATCGCGTTGATCGCGATTTATCTCGTCTTGTCCCGAGTTGCCTTGCCGCGCATCGCAACCGTTCTGGCGGAACGACAAGGCGCAATCACCAACGACATCGCGGCGGCGGAAGACCTCAAGACGAAGGCGGCCGAGGCGGAAGAGGCCTATAACAAGGCACTGTCGGATGCCCGTGCTCAGGCGCAGGACATCATTGCAAAGAACAAGGCCGAGATGCAGGCCGAACTCGACAAGGCTATCGCCAAGGCGGATGCCGAGATCGCCGCGAAATCCGCTGAGTCCGAGAAAGCAATTTCCGAAATTCGCGCCTCGGCCGTGGAGAGCGTCGAAGCGGTTGCCAAGGACACGGCGGGAAGCATCGTTGCCGCGCTGGGTGGGCAAGCGGATGATGTCACGATTTCTGCCGCGGTCGACGCGCAGTTGAAAGGGTGAGCGACATGCAACGTATCACATTGAGTGCCGCCGCGACCATGCTGGCCAGCCCGGCCTTTGCTGCCGGGGACAAGCCCTTCTTCTCGTTGGGCAACACCGATTTTGTCGTGACGCTTGGCTTCCTCGTCTTCATCGGCATCCTGATCTATTACAAGGTGCCGACGTTGCTTGTGGGCATGCTGGACAAGCGCGCCGACGGTATCCGCAGCGAACTGGACGAAGCCAAGGCGCTGCGCGAAGAGGCGCAGGCGCTTTTGGCCTCTTACGAGCGTCAGCAGCGCGACGTTCAGGAACAGGCGGATCGGATCATCGCGCATGCCAAGGAAGAGGCCACCCTCGCCGGTGAGCAGGCGCGCAAGGACCTGGAAAAATCCATTGCCCGGCGTATGGCCGCAGCAGAGGACCAGATCGAATCGGCCCGCACCAACGCGGTGAAAGAGGTTCGGGACCGGGCAATCGCGGTCGCGGTCCACGCGGCGCGTGACGTCGTGGCCAAGCAGATGACAGCCAAGGATGCGACCAAGAGCATCGACGACGCGATTTCCGAAGTGGGCAAGAAACTCCACTGACGCGCAGCCTGTCTGTCTGGAGTTCAAGGGCCCCGGTTCACGCCGGGGCTTTTTCGTTGTGCGGCAGGCCAGATACGCAAAGCCCGAATCCGGGGCCGCTTGGGCGGCTTGCGTGGACCTTCAGACGATTGATCTGCCAGACCCGGTCAATCCGGCTCTGGAACCCGCGCGCCGAAGAGGGCCGATCCGACGCGGATATGCGTGGCACCAAAGGCGATGGCCTGTTCGAAATCGTCACTCATGCCCATCGAAAGCCCAGACAGCCCGTTGCGGTCGGCCAGCTTGCGGAGCAGGGCAAAATGCAGCGACGGGGTTTCGTCGACCGGGGGGATGCACATGAGACCCTGCACCGGCAGGTCGAGGGCCTTGCAGTCCTTGAGGAAGGCGTCGGTATCATCGGGGGCGATCCCGGCCTTTTGCGGTTCCTCGCCGGTGTTTACCTGGACGAAAAGCGGTGGGCACTGCCCCATCTCCTGTGCGAGGCGGGCAAACGTCTTGGCGAGCTTCGGTCGATCCAGCGTGTGGATCGCATCGAATAGTTCGAACGCCTGGCGGGTCTTGTTGCTTTGCAGGGGGCCGATGAGGTGCAGGTCGATGCCGTCATAGCTTTCGCGGAAGTCGGGCCACTTGCCGGCGGCCTCTTGCACGCGGTTTTCGCCGAATGCGCGGTGGCCTTCGTCGAGAACGGCGGCGACGCGGGCGTTCGGTTGCACTTTGGAAACGGCGATCAGGGTAATGCCGGATGGATCACGGTCCGCGTCCCGTGCGGCCTGTTCGATGCGGGTGGTGATATCGGTCAATCCCATGGTGTGTCTCCCCATGCGTCAAAGAAAGGTTGCAGCGCGCTTTCGTAGCGGCGCCATGCGGCGGCAGAGCTTTGGTAGATCGGCTGGCGGACCTGATGCAGGCTCAGGGTTTTCACGGTGCCCGTGTTTTCATGGAAGCTGAGGCATTGGTCTTCCCAATCAAGACCGGCGGCCGAGATCAATGCACGGGACTGCGTGCCCGGGTCCGACACGAGGTCTTCGTAGCGGATTTCCGTGAAGCGGTCCGGCAGCGTGTCGCGCCAATGGGCGATGATCCGGCGGAAGGCTTTGATCGTGTCGGCGATCGTCGCGAAATCATTGGCATAGCGATGCGTGCCGCCACGGAAGTGGTTCTTGTAAATCGACAGGGCGATGTCGCGCGGATCGCGATGCACCACGATGAAGCGCGCGTTGGGCAGCGTGGCGTGCAAGAGACCGTAGATCAGAAAGACCATGATGGATTTGTCGGTCAGCCATGCCGCGTCGCTTTGTGCGCGCCCCCGATTCTGCTGCTCCAGCCGCTTGGCGAACCGGGCCAGCTCGGTCTGTGGCAGGCCTGCGAGGGTTTTCATCTCGGCCCCCGCGCCGAAGCTGGTGTAGGCGGTCCGCAGGGCGGTTGCCATTTCGCCGCCTGCATGGGCGTGTGAATGGCTGGCGATGATCTGTTCGGCAAGGGTGGTGCCCGAGCGGGGCAGGCCGGTGACAAAGATCAGGCCCGGCTGGGTGCCAGCGCTTTCGGAGACCGGGACAAGACCGGCTTGGGCGTCGACCACCCCGCGCCATTCGTCCCGGCGCGCGGCGATGTCATCGGGCCAGAGCGCGGCCTGTTCGGCATTGGCGCGGTGCAGGTGGGGGAACACCTTGTCGCTTTGCCGGGTATCTTCCATCGCCTTGGCGAGCGCGTAATGGATATGCATGCGGCCCTGTGCCGACAGCTTTGGATGTCTGGCCAGCCGACGCATTGCCCCGATCAGCGGGTCCGCCGGTTTGAAGCGAATCGTGGCGGCGAACATGCGGTACAGTTCGGCCTCGTTCGGGTGCTTCTTGAGCAGGCGGCGGAACAGTTTTTCCGAGGCGTCGAATTGGCCGATCTGTTGCAGGTAGAGCGCCTTGTCGGCTTGCGGAGCGATGGCGGACCGATCCAGTGCGATCCTGGCGTCAAAGAGATCGAGCACGCGGTCGGTGTTGCCAGCGCCGCGATGCGCTGCGATCGCCTCGTCGAGGATCGCGGGTTCTGTCGGGCGCAGGGCGTAGGCCCTTTCGATGGTACGGCACCACGTGGCGACATCCCCCATCTGGGCGGCGATCCGGGCGCGCTGGAACGGGAATTCGGGTGTCTGGGGGTGTTTGAGGGAAAGGGCATCCAGACGCGCAGCGGCGTCGCGCAGATTGCCGGATTTGGCAAGCTGCAAGGCGCGGGTATACTCTGCCTTGATCTGTTGGGGTGTGCCGGTGTTCATATCCGCCTCTTTTGACGGCTTTGCTACTTGGCCCCGGCGCAAAAGAAAAGAGCGGGCGCAAGGCCCGCTCTTTCCTCAACCAATCTGGTCAAGAGCTATCAGAAGCTCATCGACAGACCCAGCGTGTAGGTGTCGCTCTCGTTGTCGTTTCCATCATCGCTGTTGCCATAGCCCAGGTGACCGGCAAGACCGCCACCGAGGTCGTATGTCGCCGCCAGACCAAAGCCCGAGCTGTCGGGTGTGCTGCTCAGCGCCCAGTCTTCGTACTCACCGTAGTTCACACCAATGGCCAATGCGTTCATGGTGTATCCGACGCCGATTGCCATGTGCGTGCCATCGTCGGATACGCCGTCGATGTCTGCCGTGGTGTAGTTAATGCCGGCGGACACGCCGTTGGCAAAGGTGGTGTCGAGGCTCAGGCCGATGAGGTCAGCAACATCCTCCTGAGTCTGGTAGCCAAGGCCAACGCCGAGCGTCAGGCCGGCCAGATCGCCGGAGTAGCGCGCACCCAGACCGTAGACTGGGTCGAGGGTGCCGCTGTCGTCCATTTCGACCGAGAAGTGACCGGCGAATGCGTCAACCGCGTAGGACGCGCGTGCGATCTGGCCGTCAAACGTTCCGTCGAGGCCGGAGTTCGCGTTGAAACCGGCGTGGATGGTTTCGTCGTCACCCAGGGAAGCTCCGGCGAGGTTGACTTCCTGCATGACAGCGTCGAGCGCACCATCGGTATCGCCCATGTCCAGGCGCAGGCCGCCGTAGGACAGGAAGTATGTTTCGCCACCCTGTGTGGACGGGTTGAACGCGTTGCCGCTGGCGGTTTCATCCAGGTCGATGGAGGCACCAAACGCCAGGCCACCATCGGATTCACCGGTCATGGAGAACGTGACGTCGATGTCTGTGTGGAACTGGTCTTCGATGTTATCGCCACCGGCAACACCGATTTCTGCATAGCCCGAGAGGCTGACTTCGGCTGCGGCAATGCCTGCAGTTGCAACCAGCGCGGTGGAAGCAAGAAGAAGAGTTTTCATGTTTTTCCCTCATGTGTTCGTAAGGCACGTACCAAACCGGATGGTCCGGATTAGCTGCAAACTCTATGCTCTTTGGGGGGATGTGTTTGCAAGCCAAGGCGCGCCGCGTTTTCCAACTTCGACTCCTGTGATGCTCATTTGCCACAAGCTTTGGCCGGGCCTTTCGCCCTGGAAAGAACACGGCCTCATGGCCTTTGACCAAGTTCGGCTTGTCGTGTTTGGTGTCGGCTTGTATGCACAGCCGCAGGCAAACAGGCAATCGAGGGCAGAAACCCATGGACCTTAGACGTATCAGGACCGGAGTCGGGGTCGCCCTGGTGGCTTTTTTGCTGACAGGGTGCGGGATATTTGGCGGGTCGTCGGACCGCGAACCCGTCGAGACGCGCCCGGCCGACGAGATCATGGATGAGATCATCGACGAACGCCGTCCCGGCGGGGCGCGGTCCTCGATCTTTGACTTCTTCCGCAATCGCGATGACGCGGGGCAGGTCGGCGCCGTCAACAAGTATATCTGGAATGCGTCGCTGGAGACGCTGGATTTCCTGCCAGTGGAGTCGGTCGATCCGTTTACCGGCGTGATCACAACAGGTTACGGCAGGCCACCGGGCGGCGGACGCGCCTATCGTGCGACGATCCTTGTCAATGATCCGGCGCTGGACGCGCGGTCGTTGAACCTCGCGATCATGACGCGGTCTGGTCCCGCAAGCGGCGCCACGGTGCGCGCGGTCGAGGATGCGATCCTGACGCGGGCGCGCCAATTGCGGCAGCGGGACAGCCGGTTCTGACACCAGTTTTACAGGCCCTGCGGTAGGGCCCGAGAATCCGGAAGACGTCCTGCCCGACACCTTCGGGCCGGTCCGCTTCTTTGTGACACCAACAGGGTGGCAGGCGTCTGCCGGCATGGGTCGGCGGTTCAGTCCGAAGGGTGTCGCACCGGGGCCGTGCGGGCCAGATCGTCGACCCATTGCAATTGGCGCGGCAGGCAGATGCGGGTCAGATCATAGCTGTCCTGGGCGAATTTGCGGGCATTGGCGCCAAGCTGCGCACGCCGCGCCGGCGAATCGAGCAGGGCGCAGGTTTCATCGACCAATGCCGCGCCGTCGAAGAAATCCACCATCACGCCGGTCTGGCCGTCGATGATCGCTTCGCGCACTGGCGCTGTATCCGAGGCGATGATGGCACATTCGGCGGACATCGCTTCGAGCAGTGACCAGGACAGAACGAAGGGATAGGTCAGGTAAACATGGACGCGGCTGACCTGAAGGACCGACAGGAACGTCTCGTAGGGCACGCGGCCCAGGAAATGCACGCGCGCCCAGTCGGTGTCGGGCATCTGTGGGCGGACCTCGTCAATGAAAATCTGTTTCCAGCTTTTGCCATCCGGTGGTTTCGCGCCGTAGCTGGTTTCATCCCCGCCGAGCAGGACAACCTGTGCGCCGGGTCTGCGGCGCAGCAGGTCTGGCAGGGCGCGCAGGAAAATGTGATAGCCGCGATAGGGTTCGAGGTTGCGGTTCACGAAGGTCACAACCTCGTCTTCGGGCGTGACGGTCCGGCCATCCGGCAAGTCCAGCGCGGCATTCGGGTTGGCGGTGATTCGGTCGGTATCGACACCGTCGTGGCAAACGGTGATGCGGTCGCGATACGCGTCCGGGTAGGTGCCCGCCTGGTATTGCGTCGGGCTGAGACCGGCATCCATCACCTCGGCATGCAGGCGATTGTTGATGTTTTTCATCCGCAGGCGCAGGGCGTCGCGATCCGGGGTCTTGCTCGGAAATTCCGGGTCAAAGCCTGTCTCGGTGCCGCTCGCGCGGTGGTATAATTCGCAATACAGACCCAGCCGCGCGTCCGGCCAGACGTCTTTCAGGAACAGGCTCTCGCCCCATCCATGATGCGCGACAATGACATCCGGATTGTACCCCTGCTCGCGCAGGGCGAGGGCGGCATCATGGCAGCCGGTGCCGCGCAGCAGCTTGGTTTCGAAATCCGCAAGCCATGGATGAATATCGCGGGAGGACGCCCCCTTGATCGTATAGGGCAGAATGCTGATGCCACGCCACTTGGCGGGTTCCTTGACCTTCGGGGTCAGCACGACAACCTGATCGCCGCGGGCGGCCAGCGCCGGTCCAAGATGTTTGAACTGGCCTGGGAAATTCTGGTGGATCAGCAGTATCTTCATCGCGCCGGGGGACTGTTGCGGGTGTTTGCTACGGTATGACCTCAAAAAAACGGCATCACAATGGCAAGGGCACCGTCTTGGGGCCGGGGCGGGACTGGACGATCTCGCGGCATCGTCCTATCACGCGCTGAAACACGCCGCAGACCACAGACAGACCATCACAAGGACAGGCCCATGTCGCGTTATGATCCCTCTGCCATCGAGCCCAAATGGCAGGCCGCCTGGGAAGACCAGCAGACGTTCCGCGCCGTGCGGTCGGAGGACAAGCCGAAATATTACGTGCTCGAGATGTTCCCGTATCCGTCGGGGCGGATTCATATCGGCCATGTGCGCAACTACACGATGGGTGACGTGATCGCGCGCTACAAGCTGGCGACCGGGCACAACGTGCTGCACCCGATGGGGTTCGACGCCTTCGGTATGCCTGCCGAAAACGCTGCTATGGCGTCGGGCGGGCACCCCAAGGACTGGACCTATTCCAACATCGACACGATGGTCAGCCAGATGAAGCCGCTGGGCTTTGGCCTTGACTGGTCGCGCATGTTCGCGACCTGCGACCCGGAATATTACGGCCAGCAGCAGGCGCTGTTCCTCGATTTCCTCGAAGCCGGGCTGGTCTACCGCAAGAACGCGGTGGTGAACTGGGATCCGGTCGACATGACGGTTCTGGCGAATGAACAGGTGATCGACGGCAAGGGCTGGCGGTCGGGGGCCGAGGTGGAGCGCCGCGAGCTGACGCAGTGGTTCTTCAAGATCAGCGATATGTCGGAAGAGCTGCTGGATGCGCTCGACGGGCTGGATGACTGGCCCGCCAAGGTCAAGCTGATGCAGGCCAACTGGATCGGCAAGTCACGCGGGCTTCAGTTCGCGTTCTCGACGATTGACGCGCCAGAGGGACATGACCGGATCGAGGTGTATACCACGCGGCCCGATACGCTGATGGGGGCATCCTTTGTCGGCATTTCGCCGGATCATCCGCTGGCCCGGCATCTGGAGCAGGACAACCCGGACCTGGCCGCCTTCAATGCCGACTGCCGCAAGGGCGGGACCACGGAAGAGGCGCTGGAGAAGGCCGAGAAGCGCGGCTTCGACACCGGGCTGCGGGTGCGGCATCCATTTGACACGGCATGGGAATTGCCGGTCTATGTCGCGAATTTCATCCTGATGGATTACGGCACAGGCGCGATTTTCGGCTGCCCCGCGCATGATCCGCGCGACCTTGAATTTGCCCGCAAATACGACCTGCCGGTGGTGTCGACCTTTGCCTCGTCCGAGGATGAAGGACACACGTTGCCCGAAGATGGCGGCCCGGCCTATGTGCCGCCCAAGACCGAGACGGTGATTTATGTCCGCGGCTTTGCCGGCGAGACCGAACAGACCGGCGCGGCCGCGATCGACGCCGCGATCGACTTTTGCGAGCAGAACGGCGTCGGCCACGGTGTGACCAAGTTTCGACTGCGCGACTGGGGGCTGTCGCGTCAACGCTACTGGGGGTGCCCGATCCCGGTGGTGCATTGCGATGCCTGCGGCGTGGTGCCCGAGAAGAAAGAGAACCTGCCGATCGCGCTGCCCTATGACGAGGATGGCACGGCGATTGATTTCAGCGTTCCGGGCAACCCGCTTGACCGGCACCCGACCTGGCGCGATTGCGCCTGCCCGACCTGTGGCCAGCCCGCCACGCGTGAGACCGACACGATGGACACCTTTGTCGATTCGTCGTGGTATTTCGCCCGCTTCACCGCGCCGCGTGCGGATACGCCGACCAATCTGGACGATGCGGCCTACTGGATGAATGTCGACCAGTATATCGGTGGCATCGAACACGCGATCCTGCACCTGCTCTATTCGCGCTTCTTTGCGCGCGCGATGCACGTCACCGGGCATCTGCCCGAGAAATGCAAGGAGCCGTTCAACGCGCTGTTTACGCAGGGGATGGTGACACATGCGATCTACCAGACCAAGGGCGCCGATGGCCGTCCGGTCTATCACTACCCGGAGGATGTGGACCTGCGCGACGGCAAGGGGTTTCTGAAGGACGGCACCGAGGTGCAGATCATTCCCTCGGCCAAGATGTCAAAGTCCAAGAACAACGTGGTCGATCCAGTTGCGATCATCCAGCAATACGGCGCCGACACGGCGCGCTGGTTCGTGCTGTCCGACAGCCCGCCCGAACGCGATGTGGAATGGACGGCCTCTGGCGCCGAGGCGGCGGCAAAGCACCTTGGCCGGGTCTACCGCATCGCGGCGGAGGTGGCCGGGGCCGAAGAGGCCCCGACAGCAGAGGACGACGCCCTGCTGCGCGAGATGCACAAGGCGATCCATGACGTGACCGGTGGGATCGAGAGCTTTGGCTTCAACGCCTCGATTGCCAAGCTCTATGGCTTTACCAATACGCTGGCGAAATCGAAGGCCGGCTCCGACGCCAAGCGGCAGGCCGCCAAAGCGCTGGCACAGCTGATGTCGCCGATGACCCCGCATTTGGCCGAGGAAATCTGGGCGCTTCTGGGGGGCGAGGGGCTTGTCGCGAAGGCGCCCTGGCCGGTGGCCGAAGAGGCGATGCTGGTCGAGGATACGATCACGCTGCCCGTACAGGTCAACGGCAAGCGGCGCGACGAGATCAGCGTGCCCAAGGACATGGACAAGGCCGAGGTTGAAAAGCTGGCGCTGGCAACCGATGGTGTGACACGCGCGCTGGATGGCGCGAGCCCCAGGAAGGTGATCGTCGTGCCGGGTCGGATCGTGAATGTGGTTGCATAGACGCCAGACGCTTTTCGCGCTGTCGGCGCTGTTTGCCGGCGCGGCCTGCGGGTTCAGGCCCGCCTATGGTCCGGATGGCGGCGCGTCGGCTCTTGTCGACAATCTCAGGGTGACCGCGCCGAAGCGGCAGGACGGCTTTGCGATTGCGCAGCGATTGGAGGACCGGTTCGGCCGCAACGATGCGGGGCGCTATGTGCTGGATGTGACCCCGTCGATCCAGCGGCAGGGATTGGCCACGTCGGTCGCGGGGACCACGAACCGGTTCAGACTGACAGGCGACGCGCGTTACGCGTTGAGGGACACCACAGGCGATACGGTTGTGCGCCAAGGCAAGGTGACAAATTTCACCGGGTTTTCTGCCACGGGATCGACCGTGGCGACCTTGGTGGCCGAGAGGGATGCGAAAGCGCGGCTGATGGTGATCCTCGCCGACCAGATCGCGGAGAGACTGGTGATCGCGGCCGAAGGTTTGCCGACATGAAGCTGTCCCCGCGCGAGGCATCCGGCTATTTCGCCCGGCCCGATCCGGGAAAATGCGGCCTGCTGATCCATGGCGAAGATGCGATGCGCGTGGCGCTCAAGCGGCAAGAGGTGATCGCGGCGCTGATCGGACCCGAGGGGGAGGGCGAAATGCGGCTGACGCGGATACCGGCAGCCGATTTGCGCAAGGAGCCCGCCTTGCTGGGCGATGCAATCAAGGCGGTGGGGTTCTTTCCCGGCCCGCGCGTGGCCTTTGTCGAGGAGGCCAGCGATTCCGTGGCCAAGGCGGTGGCCGCCGCGGTCGAGGACTGGCAGCCCGGGGATGCGCAGATCGTGGTGACGGCGGGGCAGTTGCCCGCCAAGTCGGCGCTGCGCAAGCTGTTCGAAGGGCATTCCAATGCCTATGCGGCCGCGCTTTACAACGATCCGCCCAGCCGTGCGGAGATCGAGGCGGAGCTGACGCGGGCCGGGTTGCTGCGGCCGGACGGGGCGGCAATGGAATTGCTGACCTCGCTGTCGCGAGAGCTGGATCCGGGAGATTTTCGCCAAACGCTGGAGAAGATCGCGCTTTACAAGCTTGCAGATGACACGCCGCTTGCCCCCGATGAGGTGACACTCTGCGCGCCGGGATCGACGGAGGCGGACCTGGATGATGTCCTGAACATCGTCGCCGAGGGGCGCACCGGCGAGATCGGCCCGGTCATGGCGCGGCTGGAGGCACAGGGCACCGCTGCGGTGACGCTGCTCATCATGGCGGTGCGGCATTTCCGGGCGCTGCATACGGCGGCGTCCGACCCCGGTGGCGTTGGGCAAGGCATGGGGCGCTTGCGCCCGCCGGTCTTTGGTCCGCGCCGGGACCGGATGTCGCGCCAGGCGCAGGGCTGGGGCATGTATCGGCTGGAGCAGGCATTGCAGATGCTGCTGGCAACCGATCTGTCGTTGCGTTCTGCCGGACAGCACGGGCCGGCACTGGCCATCGTGGAACGTGCCTTCATCCGGTTGGCGATGCTGGGGCGCCGGTAGCACGGACCGGGCGGCCGTCCAAAGCTGGCGGTCTGACGTGGAGCGAAGCGCGGGCGTTCGGGACGCGCCGGGTGACGTGAGCGCAAGGGCTTTCGAAAGCCCTTTGAAACACGGTTTCGAAACCGTGTTGGAAATCGCGTTCGAACGCGATTGTCCAAGCCCTTTCGAAAGGGCTTGCCGCGCTCTCGCAGGAGAGAATTGTTCGTATTGGAAACCGGTCAGCCGCAAATCTGCGCCAAGGTGTCGGGATTGTTGATCCACAGCCGCCCCCGGATCGGGTTAGACTACCGGCGACAAGGGAGAGCGCAATGACTGACACGATCCGATTCACGTTGGACGGAACCGAAGTTGAGGCCCGCGCCGGGGAGACGATCTGGGAGGTGGCGCACGGGCGGGGCCTGGTGATTCCGCATCTCTGCCACAAGCCCGCACCGGGCTACCGCCCCGACGGCAATTGCCGCGCCTGCATGGTGGAGATCGAGGGCGAGCGCAACCTGGCAGCCTCCTGCATCCGCGAGCCGCAGGACGGCATGGTCGTCACCACGGACACCGCGCGGGCCGAATCTGCGCGCAAGATGGTTGTCGAGATGCTCTTGGCGGATCAGCCGGAACGCAGCGCGGCGCATGACAAATCCTCGCATCTCTGGGACATGGCCGAAGCCAATGGCGTCACCGAGAGCCGGTTGCCGACGCTCGAGGCGGACCGGATTCCGCTGCTGGATGACAGCCACGTGGCGATGCGGGTCAATCTTGATGCCTGTATCCAGTGCGGTCTGTGCGTGCGGGCCTGCCGCGAGGTTCAGGTGAATGACGTGATCGGCATGGCCGGGCGCGGGCATGATGCCTTCCCGGTTTTCGATTTCGACGATCCGATGGGCGACTCGACCTGCGTGGCCTGCGGCGAATGTGTGCAGGCCTGCCCGACAGGCGCGCTGATGTCCGCGACCGTGCTGGACGACCAGCAGGTGGGCGACAGCAAGGATTACGACAGCGAGGTCGAAAGCGTCTGCCCGTTCTGCGGCGTCGGCTGCCAAGTTTCGCTCAAGGTCAAGGATAACAAGGTTGTCTATGTCGAAGGGATCAACGGCCCGGCCAACGAAGGCCGGCTCTGCGTCAAGGGGCGGTTCGGGTTCGATTACATCCACCACGATCACCGTCTGACCAGGCCACTGATCCGGCGCGCCGATGCGCCCGCCAAGGGGCTGAACGTTGATCCGGACAACTGGAAGGAGGTGTTCCGCGAGGCGTCCTGGGACGAAGCCCTGGACGTGGCCGCGAACGGCCTGAAAGGACGGGGGCGCGAGGTGTCTGGTTTCGGCTCGGCCAAGTGCACCAATGAAGAGGCGTATCTGTTCCAGAAATTTATCCGGCAGGGCTTTGGTCACAACAATGTCGATCACTGCACGCGGCTGTGTCACGCGTCTTCGGTGGCGGCGCTTCTGGAGAATGTCGGATCGGGGGCCGTGACGGCGACGTTCAACGAGATTGAGAACGCCGACGTGGCGATCGTGATCGGCGCGAACCCGATCGAGAACCACCCCGTCGCCGCGACCTACTTCAAGCAATTCGCCAAGCGGGGTGGAAAGCTCATCGTGATGGATCCGCGGGGCCAGGCGCTCAGCCGTCACGCGACGCATATGCTGCAATTCCGCCCCGGCGCGGATGTGTCTCTGCTCAACGCGATTTGCCATGTGATTGTCGAGGAAGAGCTTTACGACCGCCAATACATCGAGGCCTATACCGAGAACTGGGAGGCCGAGAAGGCGCATCTGGCGGATTTTTCGCCCGAGACGATGGCCGATATCTGCGGCATCGATGCCGGGACGCTGCGCGTCGTCGCCCGCGATTTCGCAACCGCGCAGGCGGGGATGATTTTTTGGGGCATGGGCATTTCCCAGCACATCCACGGCACCGACAATGCGCGCTGCCTGATCTCCTTGGCGCTGATGACGGGCCATGTGGGACGGCCCGGTACCGGGCTACACCCGCTGCGCGGGCAGAACAACGTGCAAGGCGCCTCCGATGCCGGGCTGGTGCCGATGTTCCTGCCGGATTACCAGTCGGTGATGGATGACGGCGTGCGGTCTGCCTTTGCCGAGGTCTGGGGATCGGAGGATTTCTCGGACCAGAAGGGGCTGACCGTAACCGAGATCATGGATGCGGTGCATGATGGTGACATCAAGGCGATGTATATCCTTGGCGAAAACCCGGCCATGTCCGATCCGGATGTCGAGCATGCGCGCGATGCGCTGGCGAAACTCGACCATTTGGTGGTGCAGGATATCTTCCTGACCGAAACCGCGAATTATGCCGATGTGATCCTGCCTGCGAGCGCCTTTGCCGAGAAGTCCGGCACGGTCACCAATACCAACCGTCAGGTGCAGCTGGGCCGCGCTGCGGTCACGCCGCCGGGCGAGGCGCGCGAGGATTGGGCGATTACAACGGAACTGGCGCGGCGCTGTGGCATGGACTGGCAGTATGACAGCCCGGCGGATGTGTTCGCGGAGATGAAGCTGAACATGGCGAGCCTGGACAACATCACCTGGGAGCGGTTGCAGGCGCAGAATGCGGTCACCTACCCGTCGCTGTCGCCAGAGGATCCCGGTCAGGCGATCGTGTTCGGCGATGGCTTTCCCCGGCCGGAGGGGCGGGCGCGGTTCACGCCTGCGTCGGTGATCGCGCCGGATGACGTGCCCGACGCCGAGTACCCGATGATCCTGACCACGGGGCGGCAGTTGGAGCATTGGCATACCGGGTCGATGACGCGGCGGTCGTCTGTTCTTGATGCGGTGGAGCCGGAGGCGAATTGTTCGCTGCACCCCAGCACCCTGCGCAAGCTCGGGGTGGACCCGGGCGGGCATGTCCGGCTGACCACGAAGCGCGGGTCGGTTGTTGTCATGGCCCGGATGGATCGGGCGGTGGCCCCGGACATGGTGTTCCTGCCCTTCGCCTATGTCGAGGCGGCGGCGAATATCCTGACCAATTCGGCTTTGGACCCCTATGGCAAGATCCCGGAGTTCAAGTTCTCGGCTGTCCGGGTCGAAAAGGCGGAGGACAGCGCGGTGGCGGCCGAGTAAGCCGGGAACCGGAGCGTGGCGCAGCGTGTTTCCCAAGGACAAGATCCAGGAGACACAGCATGACCCGATTGATCCTAGCCGCAGTTCTTGGCCTTGCCGGGCCCGTCCTTGCCCAGACCGGAGAAGAGGGCGGCGGCACGGTAGACAGCCGTGATGCCACCTTCCTGCAATCGGTCGAGGACATGGACGTCGTGACCGCTGATGGTGACAAGATTGGCGAGATTGAAGAGATTCTTGTCGACAATACGGGCGTACCGGCCGGGTTCCTGCTCGAAGTCGGTGGTTTTCTCGGGTTGGGCGATTCGGATGTGAGTGTACCGCTTGACGCCCTGGCCTGGGATGGCACCGCTTATGTCAGCAAGATGACGCTAGAGCAGCTCGAAGCGCTGGCGCCATTCGACGAATGAACCCGCAGGGGGAGTGTCCCCTCTGCCGGAAGTCCTGGGACGGCGGGCCGCTGCTTTGCGCGGTCTCCCGGGTCTTGTCGTGTCCGGCGCCCGAGCGTATCGGTGATCACAAACCCCATCGGTCGCGGGGCTGCACGTTTGGTTCAGGCTGATGCGTCGATGGACTGGATCGACTGAAATCCTTCGAACTGCGGCGTGCCTTCATAGAGTGGGCGGCTTTCCCCGGCGCGGGCGTGCGAGGCGCGGAATGCCTCGCTCGTGGTCCAGGCGCGGAAATGTGCCTCGGTTTGCCAAACGGTGTGCGATGCATAAAGCACGCGGCCCTCGTCCTCGGGACCCTTGAGCATGTGAAACGACACGAACCCTTCCATGTTCTGCAGGTGGCTTTCCCGGTTGAGCCAAAGCTCTTCGAACTCTGCGGCGTTGGCGACGGGAACGGTAAAGCGGTTCATTGCGAGATACATGGCGGTCTTCCTGTATGTGTGTGTCCGGGGTAATTTATCTGCGTTGACCAGCAGGGAAAAGGCGCTCGCGCGATGGATCAGCCCGGTGGCCGTTGGCCGGTGCGGCGCGAAGAATGTCCAGTCCGCCCCCTACTCTCCGGCCTGTTTGGCAGGTATAGACCTCCTATCGCAACAGAAAGGACGCGCGACATGGCGCAGATCAATTCGGAACGATTCCTGGCAGACCTGCATGAATTGCGCCAGTTCGGAGCGTCCGGTGTGGGCAAGGGTGTGGTGCGCCCGGCGTATTCCGAGGCGGATATCGCAGCGCGGGACTGGTTGGCGGGCAAGATGCGCGACGCGGGGTTGCGTGTGCATGTCGATCCCGTGGGATCGGTTTTCGGATTGGCCGAGGGGCCATCCTTGCTTTTGGGATCGCATTCGGACAGCCAGCCCGAAGGCGGATGGCTGGACGGCGCGCTGGGCGTGATCGCGGCGCTGGAAGTTGCCCGCGCGTCGGTCGAGGCGGGAGGGCCGCCTGTATCGGTCGTGTCATTTCAGGACGAGGAAGGCCGGTTCGGCGTGACCACGGGCAGCGCGGTTTGGTCTGGCAACCTGCCGCTGGACAAGGCGGACGGGTTGACCGACCGCGATGGTGTGACCTTTGCCGATGCGCGTGCCCTGATGCCCCATCGCGAAGATGCGTTTGTCGACCCCGCTCAATTTTCCGGCTTTCTGGAGATGCATATCGAGCAGGGTCCGGTGCTTGACCGGGAGAGCGATGCAATTGGCGTGGTCGAGGCGATTGTCGGCATCCGCGACATGAAGATCACGCTGGAAGGTGAGCAGAACCACGCGGGCACGACGCCGATGCAAGGCCGGCGCGATGCGTTCCAGGCGCTGTCGCGGTTCAACACGCTGATCGCGGAGCGGTTTCAGAACGTGGTCACGCCGAGCACGGTCTGGACCATCGGGCATGTCACGCTGCATCCCAATGCATCGTCGATTGTGCCCGGGCGGGTGACGTTCTCGATGCAGTGGCGTGACGGAGATGCGGACCGCCTGGGCCGGATGGAAACGATCATCCGCCAGACGGCGGAAGACGTTGCGCACTCCGGCGGGTTCGATCTGAGCTTCGGCCCGATGCTTGGGCTCGAGCCGGTGGATATGGACGCTCGGCTGCATGACGCGCTGGCACACTCTGCCGAAGCCGAGGTGTCTGGACGTTGGCGCAAGATGCCGTCGGGCGCGCTTCACGATGCGACGAACGTGTCCAAGATGATGCCGGTTGCGATGCTCTTCGTGCCGTCGATCAACGGGATCAGCCATGCTTTTGGCGAGGATACGGACGAGGCCGACCTGGTGACGGGATTGCGCGTCCTGGCGGGGGCGGTGGGCCAACTGGGTTAGCCCAAGCTGACCTTGCTCAGGAAGATATGCCCCGCGCCGTTGATCGTCTTGATCAGTCGCGGGGTCTTTGCGCAGAGGGGGGGCCGGACATCCGAGCCGCCGGGATAAGTGGTCGTTCGGCGCAAGCGCGGCATGATGCTGCCGATGTCATCGCCGCCTGTCTCTGGGCGCGGATTGACTGATGCGTCGTGCCGTCCCGTGCCGGCGTCAGAAGCCACGCCATTCGAACACGCGATAGGTGCGGGTTGTGACCGCTTGCATCCAGGCGCCGTAGTTGACCTTTTGGGTTTTGCCGACATTAGGCGGCCAGGGGTCAAGGACGGTCAACACCAGGTTGGCACCTTCACCCGAACACCCCGAGATCACGACCATATGGCCAGGCGATCCCTTGCCTTCCACATATTGATCGGCTTTCCAAAGCATGTCGAACATCAAAGGGCTGCGTGCCAAGGTGTCCCGGATCAATTCGGGGCTCCACGACATCGGCGCATGACACGTCAAACCGTGAATGGCACCGTATTTCGTGCCCTCGACCACACCCTGATGCGTGCTGGAGTAATTGAGGAGGCCGCCGCCGGATCCTATCATGCTCTTGGGCGTCTTCTTGACCACGGCGGCGACCGTGCTTTTGACCATCATCGCCGTCGAGGCCGCCCAGCATTGTGTTTTGGTGGGTTGCGCAATGAGTTGTATGGGAAACGAAATATTTTTCGGGCCACCGGCGGGGAACAGTTTGGACTTTGTCTTCGGGCCGACAATCCCGTCCACCGAAAGCGGCGGATTGGCGGCTTGAAACTTTTGGACCGCTGCCGCGGTTTTGGCGCCGAATATTCCGTCAACCACGAGTCGCGGCACCGGGTTCAAGAGTTTGTTCAGCCTTGCTTGGATATCCCGCACTGCGGGATCACGGGAACCCTGTCGATAAAGAGGTCCGGTCATGGTACTTTCCTTCCGGGAAATCGTCTTGTGAAAAAATCATGGGCGGGGTCAGATGACCTTGGGTAATGGGAGAAATGTCGCCACGAATTCCCATGCGATCAAGAAAAAACAGAAAGCCGGGCAATGCTGCACCACAGCGTCATCGCGCCGTGCGCTGCGCCGCTATCGGGATGCGCGCGTGCGGGTGTCCGGGTGCCTGGATCAGGCCACGGGGGCGCGCGTCAATCCGAGCTTTCGAGAAAGGCGGCCGGGCTGTCACGCAGCGCGGTTTTGGTGCGGCTCCAGGATAGGTGAAGCTCTTGTGCGAGTTCCGCCAGGGTCGCATCGGAGGCATCGGGGACTGTGTCTTGCAGATTGCGCAAGCAAGCGTTGAGGTCCTGCGCGCCGAACACAGCCGCAGAACCAGCCATGCGATGCGCCTCGCTGGCAAGGGAACTGCGGTCGGTGTCTTCCGAAAGGGTGGTCAGAGCAGCGATGAAGCTATTCATCTCGGTGACGAGGTCATGGTAGATATTGCGCAGCATGTCTTCCGGCACCATTTCGACCAGCTGCTCAAGCACCTCGGCATCCAGAAGCGGTGAGTCATCCTCCTGTGCGCCGGGGACGGCCCCTGGCGACGCATCCCGCGCCAGAGTGGTTGAGAGGGTCTGCCTGAGGCTTGCAAAGCTGAGCGGCTTGATCATCACGTCACATATGCCTGCGGCCTGAAACGCGGCGATTTCTTCGGGCATGGCATGAGCGGTGGTGGCGATGATCGGCACATCAGCTGCAGCACCGCCCCGCGCACGGATCTGCCGAGTCGCTTCGATGCCGTCCATGCCGGGCATCGAAATGTCCATCAGGATCGCATCGAAGGCACGCGTCTGCGCTGCCAAAACACCCTCATGCCCATCATGGGCTTCGAACACGCGATGCCCGTCGCGTTCCAGCATCTCGCGGGCAACAATGCGGTTCGTCGGATTGTCCTCCACAACGAGGATTTCCATGGGAGCCAGCCTGGTTTCCTCCTGATCGGGCGGCGTGTCCGCAGCTGCCAGATCTTTTGGCGCATCGGCGGATTCTGCGGGCAGAGAGAGCGGCAGGCGGAGCCAGAACACGCTGCCTTCGCCGGGTTCGCTCTCTGCTCCAAGCTCGCCATTCATCAACTTTGCCAGGCGTTGCGAGATGGCCAGTCCCAACCCGGTGCCGCCGGTTGCGCGCCCGTAGGATGCGTCGACGGTGACGAAATCATCGAAGATCCGTTCGACATCCGCTTCGGCGATACCGATGCCGGTGTCGGTCACGCGGATTTCGACCGCATCGAGTCCCTCATTGCAGTCGGCTTCGACGGTGACGACCCCGTTGCGTGTGAACTTGAGCGCGTTGCCGACGAGGTTCAGCAGGATTTGCCGGATCCGGTTCCGATCGCCGAAGACCTCGTGCAGGGCTGGGCTTGGCGGGGTCAGCCGGAGCTGGTTGGCCCCATCCAGCGCCTGGCCGGCCTGGCCCTCGACGATCTCTTCGAGCAGCAGCACGAGATCGAACCGGCTTTGTTTCATCGACATCTTGCCGACGTCCAGCCGCGAGATTTCCAGCACGTCATCGACATGGGCCAGAAGCGTTTTTCCGGAATTTCGGATGATGCGCAGATAGCGCCTGTGGGGGGCGTCAAGCGTCGCCGGGTCGAACAGGTCCAGTGTGCCGAGGATGCCGTTGAGCGGCGTGCGCATCTCGTGGCTCATCACGGCCAGCAGGTCCGCCTTGGACTTTTCGCCGGCCACGGCGCGATCCCGCGCGTCGCGCAGGGTGTTCTCGGCCTTAACACGATCCGAAATGTCGCGGATGAAACCGACGATGATGTCGCCTTCCGGACCCTTGGCCGCGGCCAGCGCGAGGTCGACCGGGAAAATCTCTCCTTTGCTGTTGCGCGCCTCAAGCTGAACGATGCCCTTGCCGATCACCGACGCTTCTCCACCTTCACGGTACCGTTGCATGCCATTGCGATGCATCTTCTGCATGTGTTTGGGAACCATGAGTGGACCCATGTCGGCCCCGATCACCGTGCCGCGCGAATAGCCGAAAGTGCGTTCCGCGGCTTCGTTGTATTCGATGATGCGGCCATCCATATCGGTGACCACGATCGCATCGAGCGATGTCGAGACGATGGTTTTCATCCGGTCGCTCATCTGGCGCAGGTCGTTTGCCGAAGCCTCGATCCGCTGGACCATGCGCACGAGCAGCACGATCATTGCCAGCAGGAGAACCAACAGGGCCAGGGCGAGCAGTGCGATATCGAGCAGCGTGCGCGAGACCGAGGCGCGCCGCTCGTCGCTGAGCCGCGAGAAGATCTCGATCCCGGCGATGGCGGTTTCGCGGAGCAACCCCTGCGCCGCGCGCGCCTCCCGGGCAAGCTCGTCGAGCTGGGCACGCAGCGCGCTGTCGCCGCCGTCGATGATCGGGATGGTTTCTTGAAAGAAACCGCCAAGATCGACTAGAGCCGCGGCAACGCGCTCGTCTTCGCGAAGCTCTGCGTAGATCGGACTGTCGCGCAGCGTCGCGTATCGGCTGTAGAAGATGTCAAAGCGCAACCGCACTGCGTCAAGATCGGGATTTTCGGCAAAGTGCTGGCGCGCGGCTTCGGTTTCCAGCGCCTTCGCCTCGACTTCGGCCTGCGACAATGTCCACTGGACATTGTCCGAATTGGCCGTGGCCAGCGACCGCAACTGTTCGCGCACATCGGAAACAAAATAAAGCAGGGTTGCCAAAATCACCAAGGCCACGAAGACGATGAGTCTCCGCAGCCCGGCCTTGTCCTTGATCATCAACCGCGGCCCGCTCTGTTTCACGCGTCGATTCTTCCTCCTGTCGGGGTTGGCGTCAACGCGTTACCTCAAGGCGGTCAAGTTGCCAGATGCTTCGAGAATAGTACACTTCCGACTGGAACTTCGGATCAGAATCATAGGGATAGACAATCCAGAGTGGCCCTTTCTCGCGGATCGACATGGGTTTGCCGTTTCGTTCAAAGGCGAGCAGGGCGTGATCATCCGAGGCATCGGCCCGAGGGACCTCGACGGCGTAATCATTGAGCGCGGTGGCCGTCAGATCACCGCCACCGGCGCCCACAGCCTCGACCAGATCGACGAGCGCGACGCCGGTAAAGGTCTGCACGCCCTCTGTCCAGATCGTCGTCGTCGTGATCGACGTTTTGTCAAACTCTTCGAGCATCTCCCGATCGAAATGCGCCTCGGCCCCGACATTGCTGTGGGTGATGTCGCCGCTTATGCGCAACAGCACGGGTCCTTCGGGTGCTGCCAGCGGATTGGCCGTGGCCGCGACACCCCACAAGATTGACATCGTGAGGAGTGCACCGGTCACTGCGTTATGCAAGCCCGTCATTTTATTTACCTTTTCTCGTTAACACACTCAGAGGTTGCACCGTTGCACGAAACGTCCATTCTGTCGCTGGTTCTGCGGTATAGTACACCTATACTTTTGGATAGTTTAATTATCAAATGGGACAAGTGGCACATCTCTTGCGACAATGCGCGTCTGAAGGAAATTTCTTAACTTTGTCCAAAGATTGCCACCATTGACCAATAGTGAGGCTGCACAATCCCGCCGAACGGCTCGACCTGCCTGATGTCCCGTAAGGCGGCGCAAAAGGCAGCTTGTAAAGATTGAATTGAGGTCAACGTAATGCGCATCCTTGTGGCTGACGATCACGATCTGGTCCGAGAGACCATCGCGGCCTTCCTGATCGGGGAGGATATCGACGAAGTCCGTTGCGTGGCGACGCTTGACGAAGCGATTACCGCGACAGAGGAAAGCGGAAGTTTCGACCTTGTTCTGCTCGACTACCACATGCCGGGGATGCGTGGACTCGAAGGTCTGGCCCGGATGAAAACGGTAAATGCGGGCCAGCCCGTCGCGATCCTGTCCGGCACGGCAAGCCGAGACGTCGCCGATACCGCGCTGAAGGCCGGGGCGCAGGGCTTCATTCCCAAGACGCTTGGAGCCCGGTCCTTGCTGACGGCGGCCCGGTTCATGGCGGCCGGCGAGATCTTCGCGCCTTTCGACTTCATGAACCAGGCGGACGAGTGCGACGGGGTGTCTCTTTCGCCGCGCGAACGCGCCGTGCTGCGCGGCATCTGCGAGGCGAAGTCGAACAAGGAAATCGCCCGCGACTGCGACCTTCAGGAGGTCACGGTCAAGCTGCATGTCAAGACATTGAGCCGGAAGCTGGGTGCGCGCAACCGGACCCACGCGGCCATGATCGCCAGAGACCGTGGACTGGCCTGAGCGGCCTTCCGGAGCACAGATGGAGCCGTCCATTCCGACATGGTCGGGGGTCCGTCTGTTCGTGCCGGCGCTGACGCAGGAACCGGTCCAGGAGGGGCTGCGCCTGCTGTCGATGGCATTGATGCTTGCCGTACTCTATCACGGTGCGCTGCTGCCCTACACGCATGGCAACACCTACGACGCCTTCATCCACATGTTCTTTGCGGACAGCTATAATCGCAGCTGGTTCGACGTGTGGGAACCGCGCTGGTACACGGGTTTTGCAACGACATCCTATCCGCCCGGCACGCATATGGCCCAGGCGGCGCTGATGAACATCATGCCGTTGCGCGCGGCGTTCATCGTCGTTCAGCTTGGTGGGCTCGTTCTGCTGACTGTCGGGGTCTACCGCTTTTCGCGGCTGTGGGTCGGGGACCGTGCCTCGGGCTATGCCGCGCTGATGCTGGTGCTGGCGTCGTCGGTTTCCGAGACAGTCCACCTGTTCGGCCAACTGCCGACGATCTGTTCGCTCGGGCTGTTCCTGAATGGTTTGCCCTGGGTTTTTCGCTGGATCGCGCGGGGTGGCTACGGCAATCTTTTCGCGGCAACGGCCTTGGCCGCCGCCACCACCGCCGCGCATCATGTCACGACGATTTTCGGCGGCGTATTGTTCGTCTTTCCGCTCGCGCTGCATGCCTGGGTCATTTACCTGCGGTCCTGCAAAACGACTGGACGCCCGTGGTGGCGGCGCCTGTCGATCTGGTTGCAACCTGTCGGGCGCGGCCTGGTTCTGGGTGTGTTGATGGTGGGCGCAATGGTGTTGACCGTGTTTCCCTACTGGGCCTGGTCGGTCAGCGATCCAATCACTCAGGTATCGATCCCGCACGGATCGCGAGAAAGCTTTATCGAGCGTCCGGACCTTGGATTTGTCTTCTTCGTGCTGCCCTGGGGCCTTGCGCTGCTGTTCTTGCCGTATGTGCTCTTCAAGACCTTGACCACCCGGCTCTGGCCGCTTGGTGGGGCGGTATTTTTCTGCTTCGTGCTGGGCACGGGCGGCACGACTCCGGTGCCGCGCGCGATTCTGGGCGGGGCGTTCGATATTCTCACCCTCGACAGGTTCACCTTTTGGGCAACCATCCTCATCCTGCCCTTTCTCGGACTGATGCTGGACAGCCTGCTGCATGGCCGGTCGCGGCGTATCCTGCGCGAGGCGCTTGGTGCCTTGCTGCATCGCGGCATTGTGGCAAGCCTGTTTCTGGGCTTTGTTGCCATGTCGATGCTGGCGGCCATTCTGCCATCGTTCCGGCCGACACAGCCTGACTTCATTGATCCCGCGCCCATCGTCCAGTTTCTCGACTCCGACCAGCATTACCGCTGGCGCTACCTGACGCTCGGGTTCGGCGACCAATTCGCGTATCTCTCGGCCCAGACCACGGCGCTGTCGGTTGATGGCAACTATCATTCCGCGCGGCGTCTGCCGGATCTCACGCGCTACTCGGTCGAGCGGCTCGAGAACGCGAAATACCTGGGTGTTCCCGGTCTTGGATCGCTCCGTCAGTTTCTGGTCAACGCCGAGCGGTACAATCTGAAATATGTCTTTGCCAATGACGCTTTCTACGATCCGCTCTTGTGGTTTTCGGGATGGTCTCCGCTGAACCGTCTGCAGAACGGCGTGGTGGTCTGGGAACGGCCCGACATGCCGCCGCTGCCGCGCCACCAGCCTCGGCGGTCGTTTTCCGTTGCACAGCAGATGATGTGGGGCATCCTGCCGCCTGTTGCGCTGACTGTCGGGCTGGTCATTCTGCTTGCCGCAGCTGTGGCAAGCGTGCGCAGCGCGCGTCCGGCGGATGTGCCGCCCATGGCGATGGCCGACAGCTATCCCGATCCTGCGCGGGTGCGTGTGCTGGTTGTTGGGCTGCTCGCACTGGCCGTCTGTGCGGTGGCGGCCATCAGCGCGCGGACCGTGATCGAGATGCGCAAACCTTTGTCTCCCGAGAGCGTCATCGCCCGGTATTTCGGCCATCTCGACTTCCGGCGGTTCGAGGATGCGCATGGTATGCTCGACCCCGTCACGCGCGCCAACCTCGAGGACTCGCTTTTTGCCTGGCGCTGGCGCGGTGGGCTGATCGCTTCTTATGGCAAGCTCGACGGTCTCAGGATCATCACGCTTGACGTGCAGGGTGATCTGGCGGACGCGGTGGTCGAACTTGATTGGCTGACCGCATTGGAACTGGTGCCGGAAAGACGCGAGGTCCGGCTGGTGCAGCGGGAGGGCCAATGGTTCGTCATCCCCGAAGACCTGAGGCCGTGGCAAACGCCCGAACGGCTGTTACGTGCGCCTCAGGTCGCCTGGACGACGATGGGGCGACGTCAGCCGCTGCCGGATAGCGACCTGCACCGCGATCAGCTGGACAGGCCGCGCATCGTCGTCAACGGCGCCAACCTGGTACGTCTGGACGGTCTGCTTTCGGTTGTCGGGCAGGTCACGAATGCCGACGCGGATCCCGCCCATGTCACGCTTCATGCCGATGCACTGGCCAATGGTGTGAGCCAGTCCCGCCAAGCGGCAGGAACGATTGCCGCGCATCGTTTGCGCCCGGCCGAAAGCGCCGGGTTTCGCGTGACGTTCGAAAATGTCCTGTCGCTTGAGGATGCAGAGGCGCAGGGCGGGTTTGATCCGACCTCGTTCATTCCGCCGGAATTCGACACGCGCCCCGATGGGGCCGCAATCGACGTGCGCACTGTGGTGCGCACGGATGGGCATTATCGCGGCATCGCCCTTACGGGGCTCGATTTCGAAAAAACAGCCCAAGGGCTTGTTCTTGAGGGTCTTGCCAGCAACACCGGAATCGAAACCTCGACCATCTCGTCGGTGCAGGTTCTGCTTTATGACATGGATGGCCGGCCGGTCTGGGCCGAAACCGGGTTTCTGCGCGGCAACCTGTACCCGGGGCAGAGCGAGCCGTTTCAAGTGGCCGTGCCGGAGTGCGATCAGATCGAGATCGTGGCGGCGATCCCGCCCGAGACGATCATTGCGAATGGCGGAAGCCAGTACGCCGATCTCGATCCACCGGGTGCCGCCACGGCAACCTGGCCGCTTTCTGGCCTTGGCGGATGTTTATCTGCGCGCCTGCATGTTTCGACCATGACCTATGCCCCGCTGGATTGAGGAGACCAACATGCCGCTCAATGTGTTTCGGTGCATTTTCCTTGGTGGGCTTCTCGGGGCCGCGCCAGTTGCTGCTGATAGCGCCTGGCAGGCGGACGCCTTCGGGCTTTACCGGTCTGGAACCGACGCTGCGCGCGACCGATGGTCCGGGCTTCGCAATGGCGCAAACACGTTCCTGCAGGCGCCCGGCGCCTTGGAGCGCCTGCATTTCATTGCCGGGCCGAAAAGCGCCGTGGCCGGCAAGGACCGGGTGCATCTTGTCGTTCTTGGCTTTGACGCCGATGGAAACCTGGTGGCAGACGGCACGCCCATCCGCATTGCGACGGGGCAGGGTGACCGGGTTACGCGCGACACCGCAGGTGGTATTGCCGATGTGTTGCATCGCCCCTCGACTGTCGCCGGGACCTACGTCGCCGGGGCAGAGACCGACAAGGTCCAAAGCCTGCGAGCCACCTATCGCGTGACCGCCGACCTGGGCAGCATCCAGCCGTGGATCGCCCCGCAGGACCCTGTCCTGCCGGAAACACTGGCGGACATCCGGCTGCCTGACCTTGTGGACCGATATGGCAATCCGGCCGAAGACGGCATCGGACTTAGCGTGTGGCTGACCGACAGTCGCGGACAAGGCGCCCGTCTGACCGGGGAGGCGACGGGAGGCGCAGGATTGGCACAGTTCATCGTGCGTGACATGACGGGCGGGCTGGATGCGCAGGCCTTTCTCGGAGGTGTCCCCAGTGAACATCGCGCGGTTGAAAGCCTGCCGCTGCGGCCGGATGGACCGCCTTTGCTGCGCCAGGAACCAATGCCCGATATCGGCGCGATACGCCTGCTCGTCGGACCATTCCGCACGGCGGCGGGACATTTGATGGGCGATGGCGTCGCGGTGCGCTTGTCGGTGTCACGGGACGGGACCGCTGCGCGGGTTCATGACACTTGGGTGCGCGACGGCATGGCCGAGGCCTTGTTGCCCTGGCCTGCGGGACAAACAATCGCGGTACGCGTCGAAAGCCCGCTGGGCGCGTTCGAGACCGAGCTTTCTGGTGCGCCGTCTCGGGATGGGAAGGTGCAACCATGATGGGCTGGAAGACACTTGGCTTGGGTCTGGGGGTCGTGTTGGTATTCGTGGGTGCGCTGATGGCAACGGCGCGCGCCTTTGATGCCGCCGCCGAACGCGAGACACTCTATCGTTATCTCGACGACGTGCTCGACCCGGTCGCCGATACCGAATGGACCCATGATTGGGAACCTCCGCAGCGCGTGCTTGCGCGACCGATCACCAAAAACGACGAGGTTATCCTTGGCGCCCGCATTGGCGAGGCCTGGTCTGCCTTCGGGGTTGCACAAAAGACCGGCGAGACAGCCATCCTTGCCGATTGGTTCGGCGGCGTGGCGCTGGAACGCGCGCAGCATGCGGCGGCCACGGCCCATGCCGATGAAACGCGGATGGCGATGCTGCGCCAGACGCTGAGACCGGAATTCCATCATCTGGACGGATCGCTTGTCCAGCTTGGGTCAGAGACGCTCACGGTGCGCTATGCACCAGATCACTATGATCTTGCGCAGGATACGTTCCGCACCACCCTCCTGCGGCGGTCGACGGGGTGGCACGTGATCGGGCATGAGCGGCTTGCCAGTGCCCCTGTCGACCCGCCCGACGCGCCCGTGGCCCTCGAAGGAAAATTCGTGGGCGTGAACTACTATCCGGCTCAAACGCCCTGGTCCCTGTTCTGGCCGGGCTATGATGCGACGATCATCGCGGAAGACCTGCGTCTTGTTGTCGATCTGGGCGGCAACGCAGTGCGGATGTTCCTGCCTGTCGACGATTTTGCGCCCGGATCCGACCTTGAGCGCAACTTGGCCAATCTTGGTGATTTCCTTCGTCAGGCAGAGGCCCTCGGGCTTCAGGTCATGCCGACGCTTTTCGACATGAAGGGCAATTACGATATCGCCACATGGGACGCAGATCTCGTGAAGCTCGATGCTGTGCTGCCGGTGCTTGCCGCCTCGCCGGCGGTAACGGTCATCGACATCAAGAACGAGCCCGATCTTGATTTCGAAACCCATGGAAAGGCCAATGTGCTTGCCTGGTTGCGCACGATGGCTGCCGAGATCAGGCGCGGTGCGCCGGGCATCCCCCTGACGGTGGGATGGGCCTCGGCCGAAGCAGCCGACCTTCTGGTGCCGCACCTCGAAGTGGTCAGCTATCACGATTATGCGCCCCTTGAAGGCACTGCCGACAGGCTCGCGGCGGTGCGCGCTGCGGCAGGTGACAAACCGGTTCTGGTGACCGAGATCGGCGCATCGGCCTGGTCGTTGACGCAGGATTTTCCGTCCTCGGATGCGGCACAGGCGCGGGATCTTGCAACACGGCTGGACGGATTGACCGATGCGGATGGCGTCCTTCTGTGGACGCTGCATGATTTTCCCGACCCCGACAGCCGCGCGGTCGGATCTTCCCTCTGGGTCAGGGGACTCCAGGCCCGATACGGGATCTACGACGAGACGGGCAAGCCGCGCCCCCTGGCCGCAATCCTGCGCACCACTTTCGATAAAATTCTGAACGGAGAAAAGTGATGGCACGCATGCTGAAACTGGCCCTCGTCTCGGCCTTCCCGCCGGGACGTCAGAGCCTTAATGAATACGGATGGCACCTTGCCCACGCGTTGGCCGAACGGCCGGATGTGGCCGAGGTGGTCATCATCGCCGACATCCTTGACGATCCGAAGCCCGAAGCCAGCCTGCCGGCCAAGATCCGTGTCGAGCGGGTCTGGCGCTTCAACCGGGTCGGCACGGTGGCGACCTTGCTTGGGGCGTTGCGCCGCGTGCGGCCCGACGGGGTGATCTACAATCTGCAGATGGCCAGCTTTGGCGACCGCGAGCTGTCTGCCGCTCTGGGCCTGTTCGCTCCGATGTTGTCGCGTGCGATGGGCCTGCCGAGCGGCGTGATTGCCCATAATCTCGTGGCGGGCGTCGATCTCGAGAACACCACGCTGCGCGGCAAGCGGCTGCGACAGGCCGTGGTGCGCATGGGCGCGCGCGTCGTGACAGGTGCGCTTTGCCGCGCGTCCTATGTCACGGTAACGCTGCAGAGCTACGCCACCCACCTTGCAGCAGCTTATCCGCGTGCCCGAACGGCGCTGGTCCCGCATGGCACCTTCGATACAGACCAGCGCGCCTGGGTCGATCTTGAAACCCGGCCGCGACGCATCGTGACCATGGGCAAGTTTGGCACCTACAAGCGGCTCGAGACGCTGCTCGCGGCGTTTGACCGTCTGCGCCGCGATCCCGGTTTTGCCGATTACGAGCTGGTGATCGGCGGGTCGGATCACCCCGCGACCCCGGGCTACATGGACGATCTCAAGACCGCGCGCGCGGATGATCCGGGTGTCGTCTTCGCGGGCTATGTCGCAGAAGAAGATGTGCCCGGCTTTTTCGAATCCGCGCGGCTTTCGGTCTTCGACTACGAGACGACCACGGGCAGTTCCGGTGTTCTGCACCAGACGGCCAGCTATGGCGCGGTCCCCGTCTTTCCCCGGATCGGCGATTTCGTCGATGTCTGCGAAGATGAAGGGCTTGGCGGCTACCATTATGCGCCGGGCAGCGTCGAGGGCATGGCCGAGGCAATGGCCCGACCGCTGGCCAATCCTGCCACTGCCGAAGCGCTGGCCCGTGCCAATCGCGACGCGGCCGAGGACCTGCCGATCTCGGATGTTGTCGGATGGCATGTGGATCGGCTGCGCGCGCTGGTGGAGGGCGCAAAGCTGTCTGACATCACTCTGCCGGGACACCGGGGCGGGCAAGCAGGCAAGGTCGCGTAGCGCGCCTCCCGCAGGCCATCACGCCCGGCAACGCACCGCATCAAAGACCGGACGATCGTCTGGGAAACGGCGCTCATTCAAAGGGGGAATCCCCGGCGATCGGGCGCCGTTTTTGCGTCTTGGGCCGCGCGGAAGACGGTTCGGTCCGGGTGCCGGATTTGCCGGTCTGCCGGCTGAACGAGACAGCTCATCTACCCTTTCGCATAGGTGGTTTTCAAACCAGAGATGGAGCGTGTCCAAACGGTCCGAGGACCATCCCGAAGAGCGACCCGCTGTCCGTCCGGTCGGTGGATTTGAGCCGGTTTAGCGCGCATTCCAACTTCAGACATCGGTGTAAGACACGCCGTTGGACGTTGACGCAAAAAACCTCTGCCAAGGGAAGATGAGAAATGACCGATCTGAGCCGTTACCGGGAATTTGCCACGCAGCTTTCGACTGCCGTGCAGCCCTCTGCGACTGCACCCACCGAGCCTGTTGCGCCCAGCCGTGCCGTCATCGTCGTGCCTTGCTACAACGAGGCCGCCCGCCTTGACGTAAAGGCGTTTCTGTCGGCCTTGCCGAATTTGCCCGGGGTTGATTTCCTGATGGTCGACGATGGCAGTACCGATGGTACGCACTTCTTGCTGGAGAGCCTCGCTTCACAGGCTCCCGACCGTGTCAGCGTTCTCCTGATGGACAGCAACAGCGGCAAAGCCGAAGCGGTGCGCCAGGGACTGTTGGCGGCAAGCTCCCGCGGGGCGGCCTTTGTCGGTTTCTGGGACGCCGATCTTGCCACGCCTCTGCACGCCATTGGCGATATGCTGCGTCTGGGCGAGCGCTTTGACGATGTCGCGGTGATCTTCGGATCGCGCCGGTCCATCCTCGGGCACCGCATCCGCCGCGATGCCTCGCGCCGGATGGTTTCGCTGATCTGCAACCTGATGGCGCGGCTCGCGCTGGGCATGCCGGTGGGCGACACCCAGTGCGGCGCCAAGCTTTTGCGCAACACATCTCAATTGCGCCAGGCGCTGGAAAAGCCCTTTGCCGCCGGCTGGCTGTTCGATGTCGAACTCTTCGCCCGGATCGCTGCGCGCGTCGCAAACCGTCATGATGCCTTCTACGAGCAGCCCCTTGCGGAGTGGCACGAGGTTCCCGGCTCGAAAGTGTCGGCACGGGCCGTGCTGCGCGCCGGGACGCAGATGCTGCGGCTCATCGCGCTGAACCGGTTCGGGGTGTCGTCGCATGTCTGACGCAGTTTTCACCCAGTCCGGTGCGGCGGCGCGCGCACGACTGCATCCCCTTTTTCTGATCGGTCCGGTCACCGTAATATTCCTGTCGGCCAATCTGGCCAATGCGGGCAATCTCGCCTTCAATATGCTGTTCAGCCGCTGGATGGGGCCAGAGCTGTTCGGCGAACTGGCGGTGCTCCTGACGATCAAACTGGCTGTGCTTGCCCTGCTCAATGCCGTGCAGATGGCGGTGTCACGCCATGTCGCCGAAGGCCGCCCCGATCTTGGGGCGCTCAAAAGGCTGAACAGTATCGCACTTCTGGCCGGTTTTGCCGCCTTGCCGGTCATCGCGATGACGCTCTGGGTCGGCGGGGTCGGGGAGGCGCTTGGCCTCAGCCATCCCGGGTTGTTGTTGATCCTTGCCGCCGCGCTGCCCTTCGCCACGCCACTTTGCCTTGCACGCGGTGTCGCTCTGGGGCGCGTTGCGGTCAAAAGCACGGTCCTGTCCACCCAGGTCGAGATGGTGGTCCGCCTGGGCCTTGGCGCATTGGCCTGGCAGGCCGGGTTCGGCATCGAGGGCGTGACCGTCGCGATTGGCCTGTCCATCCTTGCCGGCTGGAGCGTGATCGGGCGGGACGTGAGTGATTTTTCGGATTCGGCGCAGGGGGCGCGCCGTTTGGCCGAAGGACTGGCTCTCGCAGCCTTGCCCTTCGGCCTGCTGCAAGCCGCGCAGGTGATCCTTCTGGACGGTGAAGTGATCCTTGCGCGGCTTTGGCTCGAAGCCGAAGACTCGGGACATGCCGCGGCGCTGTCGCTGTTCCAGCGGATCGCCTTCTTTGCCAGCTTCGGGCTTGCGTCGGTTCTTCTGCCGGTCGTTGCACGGGCGCACAGTCGGTCGGAGCCGGTGGTCCGCGCCATCCTGCCGGTTGCTGCACTGTTTTGCGCGGTCTCCCTGCCGCTGGTGCTTGGCGCGGTGATCATACCCGAGACTCTGTTGCGCCTTGTCGTCGGTCCCGACTACCTCGCGGCGGCCCCTCTGCTGTGGAAAGCTGCCGTTGCTGCCATTGCCTTTACCGCCAGTTACCTGCTTGCCACCGCGCTTGCCGCATCCTCCGACTATCGCGGTATCGCACTGGTCGCGATGTGCGTGCCGCTTCAGATTGGCATGATGATGATGGCCGCCTATGGCGCGGCGCCCCTGCTTCTCGCGGAGCTGCTGACCATCAAGCTGATCTGCCAACTTGGCCTGCTGGCCGCGTTGCTGGGCACCTGCGTGCAGCGGTTCGGCAAATTCCCGATCTCTCTCCAGTCCTGAAATACAACTTCAAGAAAGGAAATAGCCATGAACGCAGAAGCTAACTTGACACTCTGCACCCCATACGAACAGGTCGGTGAAACGCGGCCATGGGGCCATTTCAGCAGCCTGATGCGCGGTCCGCGCTTTCAGGTCAAATCGATCGTCGTCGACCCTGGCGGCATCCTCAGCCTGCAAAGTCATGTTCATCGCATGGAGCACTGGATCGTCGTGGAAGGAACAGCGACCGTGACAATCGGCGACGAAAAGAAGCTTGTCGGCGAGAGCGGCGCGGTTTTCGTGCCCTTGGGTGCCGTTCACCGGCTTGCCAACGAGGGCAAGCTGCCCATGCGCCTGATCGAGGTGCAGGTCGGACCCTATCTTGGAGAAGACGACATCACCCGCTACGAAGACGTCTACGACCGCTCGTGACCTCTTTCAGTGTCGCGCCTCCGCCTCTTTCTTCCTTTCCCCAAACCTGTCGAGTACCTGTCATGTTGCGTTTTCTTATTGCCCTCCTGTTGTCCCTTGCCGGTCTTGCAGCCGTGCCATCCTCCGCCACAGCCCAGCCGGGCTTCAAGATGCCGGGGGCGACCGGCGGCATCTTGCGCTTTCCGAACACCAATCAGGACGAAGACGAGGGAAACGCCTTTGCCGAAGCCTGGCTCAAGCAGGGGATCCTCCTCTGGCAGGAGGGCGACATCAAGGTGCAGGCCTTCTACCTTGGGAACTTTGTGCGCGATACCGAACCCAATCCCTGGAACAACTCGGTCAAACACGGTCTTGGCCTGCAGCTTTCGACACGGGTCGGAAAGCACCTCGAATTGACGTTCAGCGGCCGTCACGACTGGTACAGCGAACGTGACACGGACAACACGCTTTCGGGATGGCGCTTTGCGGTGGACTACTATTATTACCGTCACTTCCCGGCCGAGACCGACCTCAAGGTCGGACCGCTGGACTACACGTCAAGCATCTTCAAGAGTTATGGCACCCTGGCCTATCCCGGCTCTCTTGAGGAGGACGACACAAATATCGTGCTGACCGCCGGGGGCGAGTATTCGTGGGAATTCCAGGTAGGTGAGCGTGATCTGCTTGCCGTGCCCTTTGTCGACCTGCACCTGTCGTGGGATCGTGACGCCAACAATTACAATAACAAGGCGATCCCGGCGGTCGGCGTCAAGCTACGCAAGCCAATCCATTATGGCGAGCTTTTCGGCGGTGTGAAATTCGAGGCCGACTACCGCTGGGTCGACGAAACGCTGGATACAGGACCGATGCTGTTTGCGGGATGGTACAAGGGTTGGTGATGAACAAGAGCCGTTCCTAGCGAGGGGATAGCCCGGAGATTTTCTGAAGCAATCGGCGCCCGGCAGGGTCGTGCAGCCTGCTTCAAGAAAATGCCGAAGATGAAACGCCGCGCCTTGTCGTGGTTGTCGCGGATCCGGGTTCTGTTGCACCGGTTCGGTCATGGGCTCAGGGTGATCGCCCCTTGTGGGTGTCCAGCCGCCATAGTGTTGCGAGACGCGCGGTAATGTTGATGATGATCGGCGCGGACGGAAGGATGATGAAGATCCTCACCAGGTGAAAGGCCGTCACGACGGCGATACCCTCCTGAAGTATCTTGGCCGTCAACGCCATTTCAGTGACGCTGCCGGGAGCGGTCGAAAGCACCATGACCGGCCAGGACACATCGGTGATCCACGACAGGCCCAAACCCATCCCCACGCAGATCGCCACCATCAACAAAGAAGACGCCACGGCACCGGTGATGAATCCGGCGGCGTTTTTCAGCAGCGCGCGGTCGAACACCGCCCCCAACCAGACACCGAGAAAGACCTGAGCGATCACCAGCACCGGATAAGGAAAAGCGGTTACGGGAAAGCTCAGGGCTGCCGCCAGCGCGGCGCCGCCGATCGAGCCCACGAAAAAGGGATTGCCGAGCCGGACGGTTCGGGCCGCGAGCGCGCCGATCACGCCGAAACCAGCCAGCATCAGCGCGCCGGTGGTGGTCCAGGGGATCGCTTGGAGCACGGCTGTGGCATCATGGGTGCCATCGGAGAGCGTTACCAGAACCGGAGGTATGAAAACGACAAGCATCATGATCCGCAATGTCTGCGCAAATATGACGGGACCCGGGGACACACCATGTCGATTGGCGAGGTTCGCACTTTCGACCGGCCCCATCGGGATCGAAGAAAGCGTGGCCGTGATAACGTCCACCCGTGCCATCCGCATGAGAAGTGCCGCCACCACGAAACCGGCGGTGATCGTAAGGACCGCCACGCTGATCATCGGAAGGAACAAGGTGGATACCGCCGCAACGGCAGCCGGCGTGAACGACAGCCCGACCGAAGAAGCGATGATCATCTGGCCGATCGGACGCGTCATCAAGGGAACCTGGACCGGCAGGTTCGAGAGGCGCACAGTGGACGCGAACACCATCGCCCCGATCATCCAGGGCAGGGGCAGATTGATCCGGTCGCCGATGGCCCCGAAGGCGAGCGCACCTGCGTAGATCAGGAGGATGTGTCTCAACTGGGCGGCACTGGGCCTAGCAAGACGCACTGCGGTTCCTCCGGTAAGTCCGATCGGCGGCAGGCCCGGTCGTCGTGTCAATCATCATAGACCAGCCGAACGCCCGCACCTGTAGAGATCGGGTTGCCCGGCGGGACCCTCGATGTTTTCGCACAGCGCCGCATCCTCGCGCGCGGTTCTAGCGGCGGGCGCAAGCGACACCGGCGGATGCCCGGCCACGGACAGGGTAGAGCAGCCCTCGATGCGGTCTGCTGCGGGCGCGGTGCCAGCGGGCGGGCAATTTGTCATGTGGCCAATAAACCAAGCCAGGTGGTGTGGCGTCAAGGTTGCCGCCGGGAACTTTTGCCAAACATCAAACCCTAGGTGGCAATCACGATGGTCGATGAGAGCATGGCACGGCTTTGCCAGGTGGATGTGCGCCGAGTTGAAAACTGGTGGTAGTGCATACGAGCCCTGTCTGATCCGTCGCGCCTGAAGGGCTTCCGTTTTACAGGCGCGGGGATCGGTGCACCTGTCCAGGATCTGGCGGGCCAACCCTCGAACGGCGCGCATCACGGGAAAAATGCGGGCAATTAGCCCAGGTTAATGAGCCGGGTCTGACCTTGAGGCACATTTTTTTCAGTGAGTGCGAACCGCGTTCATGTCCGGGTGACCAGCCTCGATCCCAGACTTGAAGAAAAGTGGGTTACGGGCTCGTCGGCTCCTGTTGCTTTTCTTGCGAAGCAAACAAGCCAAATGAGAATGCCACGTTTTGGCTTGAGGATTACGCTATGCTGCTCACCAACATGATGCGACGCGTGATACAGCGCGGCCACATCACGCTTATCGATGCGCGAGGGCGCCGGCATGAGATCAAGGGTCGAAAACCGGGGAAGCATGTCACCGTCAGTCTGCACGATACATCGCGGCACCGGAGCCTCTTTTTCAATCCTGAATTGACCTTGGGCGAAGCCTATATGGATAGGACGCTCACCGTTGAGGAAGGGGACATCGCCGATCTCCTTGCCATCCTCATGCAAAACACCGAAAATTTCGACCAGCATTGGGCCTTCGCTGTGTCCGGGCGATGGCGGTACCTCACGCGGCGCTTCGCGCAAGCAAACAATATCTTGCGGTCGCATAAGAATGTTGCCCATCATTATGATCTTTCTGATGATCTTTTCGACAGATTCCTCGATGCTGACCGCTTCTATTCCTGCGCCTATTTTGAATCGTCTCATCACGATCTGGAACGCGCCCAAGCGGCGAAGGCCCGCCATCTCGCCGCCAAGCTGAGGCTCGAAGCGGGATGCAATGTGCTCGATATCGGGTCTGGCTGGGGCAGTCTCGGCGTGCATCTCGCCAGGCTTGGCGCGGGTCACGTCGATGCGGTGACCTTGTCGAGTGAACAACAGAAATATGCGCAGGACTGGTTGAAGCACGAAGGCCTCTCTGATCGGGTCGACTCCAAGGTGAAGGACTACCGCGATCTGCGCGGCCCCTACGACCGGATTGTCTCGGTGGGCATGTTGGAGCATGTCGGCGTCGGTCACTTCCGGGAATATTTCGAGAAGGTGCGCGACCTTCTGGCCGATGACGGTGTCGCTGTCATCCATGCAATCGGGCGCTTCGGCCCCGGCGGATCGACCAATCCATGGATCGCGAAACACATTTTTCCGGGCGGCTATATTCCCGCCCTTTCGGAAGTGCTCCAAGTGATAGAAAGCGTCGGCCTGTTCACGACCGATATCGAAATCCTGCGCCTGCATTATGCCCAGACGCTGCAACGCTGGCGCACGCGCTTCCACGACAACTGGGACGATATTGCAGACCTCTACGACGAGCGCTTCTGCCGGATGTGGGATTTCTATCTCGCCGCTTCGGAGATGAGCTTTCGGTATGGTGGGAATATGGTCTTTCAGATCCAGCTGGCGAAAGATCAGAACACCTTGCCGTTGACACGCGACTACATCACCGACTGGGAGCGCGAACATCCGGTGGAGCGTCAACCAAAGGACGTCGCAGCTGAATAGAGCCGTGCTTTTTGTATTGGGACGGCGGATGCCAGGCACCCTGTCATGACTGTATGTCGGCAAGTTACCCAGCCTTTTTCATCGTATCGGGAAAGAACCTATGAAAGCTGATTTCAATAAAGCCGCCAAAACCGCAAAAGATTACTACGACAGCGCAGATGCCGATGCGTTCTACGCCGCGATCTGGGGTGGCGAGGATATCCATGTTGGCCTCTATGAAAGTGACGACGAGGATATCGCCGAAGCCTCGGCGCGAACCGTGCGCCACATGGCGTCAAAGCTTGATCTGAAGCCCGGCGCACAGGTGATCGATATCGGTTCGGGCTATGGTGGCGCGGCGCGCTATCTTGCGCGTGAGAAAGGCGCGCATGTC
>Ga0102925_1000022_pt1 | contig 73545 bp, 97 predicted proteins | sample SalPonR1_A_D1_MG_FD_78216 | JGI IMG/M metagenome (GOLD analysis project Ga0102925, IMG submission 78216) | Salt pond soil microbial communities from South San Francisco under conditions of wetland restoration - Salt Pond MetaG R1_A_D1_MG | ecosystem: Environmental > Aquatic > Marine > Intertidal...
ATCGGACTTAGGTTTGTCATCGGATTTAGGACTACTGTCAAACTTTAACTTAACAACTTCTTTTTTATAAAACGAACGTAATTGAATATTGTACATTTGTTTTTCTTCATCTGACGCATTACTCCAATCACTAATGGTTGGATAACCTTTGACTAATAATTTACCTGTCTTATAGTCTCTGTAAGCATTTTGTAACTTCTCACCATCTTGAGTAACCACAACTAACGTTTTCTTTTTACCATCTTTAGTTGTAAAATCATAAGGTTTTATAGTTACTTGTTTGCTAAAATCAATACCTTTAAGTTTCGAGAGGAAACTATTAGCGTAATAAGTGTCTTTGGTTTGTGCCAAATTCATGGTTAGTTTGTACTTTTCGTCTTGATCGTTAATAAAAATACTAAACTCTTCACCATAATTGCCTTTATTGAAAGTAATATTGGTTATCATTCCTGATATATCTCCGCTTTGTCTTTCGAATACATATCCTTTTTTGCCATTAGCGTCCTCGTATTCTCTTTTGGTTGCTTTAATATCATCCTCTGTTGATTTCTCTGCGATGATTGCACCCGGGGATATTCTTAAATATTTCATACTTCCTCCTCTTTTTAATTCTCCTAATGCCATTTTATTTTTTATTTGATGTTTTGTTTTTACATTTTTCTTTGTCGCAATCTTCAATCAATTCTGCTTTAGCTACGTGATTAAGTAACTGTACTACAGGTTGTTGATTTAAAAAATTAATCATCGCCTGAACAGTTGAGGCTGGTAATTTGTAAAACTTTTCTTGTTCGTTCATTTTAATTAAATTTATTTATTATACTTATTTTCAAATTGACTTACTTTAAACTTGTAGAAGAACAAACGATTTATGTTCATATCTATCATTTTTTCAATAATTTTTAACTCTTTGTCTGACGCTGTTGGCTTCTTATCGTAAAACCTCTCTATTTTTCTTTTTGTTCTGCTGACCCTCCGCCTATTTAAACGATAAGAAATTATATCAACACCTTTAATAAACCCATGTTTTTCTATAAGATTTTTATCTTCTTTTGATACCTTGCTGTAATAATTACTTTTGCGTGTATCTTGGATATAATATGTATCATTAGCATCAATAGTTATCTTGAAGCCTTTATATAAGGTGAAACTATTATGTGAATCATTATAGAATACCCCTTCTTTTTTAGATAATAGAAAAAATTGTTTTAGTTTATCTTGTGTCATTGTTAAATTATAACATACGACAAATATAACTAATTAAAAATTATTAGACAAATCTCTAAAAACATCATATACATCCTGATAATCTGAATGATTTAATCTTTGTTTGTGTTCAGTATAAATGGCTTTTTCTACAGCTTTTTTAATTTCTAATCGGTTTGGTTTTTTTAATTTTAGAAATAACTTCTTCATATTGTGTTTTTTTATGTTTGAAAAATTGTTCTATTCTATAAGAGGAATCTGCCTTTGTACCTTTTAATATAAACTGATCATATTCTAATAACAAGTTTTCTAAAAATTTTGTTTTTTCCTTCTTCATGTTAAACTCTCTTGGTTGTTTTATTTTTCACCCATTCTTTTTTAACATTTTCTTCTTCGTATCTATCAGCTACATTACTCGCACACCATTTGTTTTGAGGTGATGTGAATTGTTTTTCCAAATTAGAAAGTCTTTTGATAGCGATTACATCATAGTCTGGATTCTTAATAACACTTTTTAAATCATCATCCCAAGCCACTAAACTTAGTATTTTGTTTTCGAAGGCTACAAACATATCGTTTCCTTCTTGGTGTACTTCTCCAATATCTGCTGATCTAAAACCTCGTAGTTCTAAAAAATCACCTTTTTTAACGTTTTCTTTTTTTAATTCTGTTTTCATTTTGATTTTATTTAATTAATTTTAGTTTGTATTTACGTCCTTTTATTTCAACCTCTTCACCATCAATATTTGTAGAGTTTAATTGATTTATAAAAGCTTCATATTCTTCTTTTGAAACTCTATTACCTTTTACCTTGTAAAGACCTGTTGAGTTTTTGTAAGCTATTTCATTACCTTTTTGATCGAGAGTAAATTTTGATGAGTAACCAGTTGCATCTTTAAAAGTTAAAAGCTTACCATTTTCATCAAAAGTTTCTTCATATATAAGTACATGATCTGAAATAAATTTACTTTCATACTTATGATAAGCAACTACATCTGAATTTTTGTAGTAGGCTTTGAGTATTGTTCTCATTTTTTATTTATTTAATTAATGTTAATTTGTATTTACGTCCTTCTATTACAGCCTCTTTACCATCAAGATTTTTAGAGTTTAATTGATTTATAAAAGCTTCGTATTCTTCTTTTGAAACTATCTTGCCTTTTACTGTATAATAACTATCTGAATTTTTGTAAGCTATTTTATTACCATTTTCATTATAAATAAACTCATATGAATAACCATTTGAATTTTTGTAAGCTATTTTATTACCATTTTCATTATAAATAAACTCATATGAATAACCATTTGAATTTTTAAAATTTAAAGGTTTACCATTTTCGTTATAAATGTATTCACATAACATACCGTTATGTTCATACTTATGATAAGCAACTACATCTGAATTTTTGTGATAGGCTTTGAGTATTGTTTTCATCATTTAGTTTTTTTATTTATTCTGAATATATTTATTAATTTAACAATTAAATAAGGTGTGAGGTACAGGTACAAAACTAGTGATAAAAAAAGAAGTATCCAATTCATTTTATTAATTTTTAACTAGTTATTTATTTATGTAATTAAATTGTTAATTGATTGTAAGTTGTTGGTAACTAAAGATTATCGTTTTATTGAGTAGTTGTGTGTAATGCTACTTCTTCGTATTTTTAAAACAATGGTTAACTTTTGCTGTGTCATAAAATTCAGAAATTTCTTTTTGTATAAACCCATCTTCGTTTAATTTAGGTTCTTTTAGCCCTATATCTGCTTTACTTAAAAGTAAGTTCATAGTATTAACCAATTTATTCTTACGTTCACGTTCAGCGTTTAAAATCATCAAAATAGTAGGCACTACATCCTCACTTTTAGAAATTTCGTCAACAATTAAATTCTTTTTATCCGCTTCACTAATTAACGGTATTTCAATAATTTCTTTAATTTTATTTAAGTTCATTTTAATTAATTTTTTATCTAGTTATTTGAACTGTAGATAGTGATATTACTGTATCAGTTCTATTTTAATAATCCCCATATTACCGCTTGGTAACGCAGAAGATGAGTATACATTATCCCAATTATAATCTATTGCGAGTTGGTGTAGTATAGTCCTATAAATTTGGTAGGTATTACCTATAAAATCTGTTCCATTATACCCCTTACTTGCGTTATCAGGTAAATCGGGGAGTAAAACTCGTTTAACTTGTTTAAAATGTTCTTCTGCTAAATCACGTCTTTTGATTTGTTCATCAAAAGATAGTCCTTTGATCATTTCTTCAACAGTATTCTTCATTTCCCATTGTCCAGAAGCAAAACGAGAAACATCTTCTAAACAACTTGCGATTAATCGTATTTGATCTTCTGATAATTCAATTCTGTATTTCTTCATAATTCTGTTTTAGTTAAGGTGTAGTTTTTTATTTTTTACTTTCATTTCTAATTTAAAAGTTATAGTATTTTGGTTTTTATACTATTTTCGTATTATCTCAATTATATCGTGGTCTGTTTCGGGTATCCTATTTTTAGCAAATACAAAACCATCATTTGTTCTAGTTCCATAGTTCTCATCTCCAAACTTATCACTAGGGTATTTTACAACGTGGTCTAAGTAGTTGTAATGTTTCCAAGGTGTTTTGCACACGTATTCTAATTTTAATCCATGAGAGCTAATTAATATATCTCCTTTTTTGCAAGTATTTAAGTCGACCATTGGGTGTAGTTTTTTAATTTTTACTTTTGTTTCTCGATCTGTTTTTCGTTTAAAAATTTAGCGTTTAGTATCGTGTGTAATTAAACGTTATTATTTTTAATAAACACCACCAAAAGTTCTAGGTAAACTATCCACTAACTTTTTAATTTCTTCTCCTTTTAGTTTAATCACCACTCCGTCTTTTTCAATCACCATTTTAAGCCCTTCACTCCAATGACAGAAAGTACTATCACCTTGTTTGTATAACGAGTAAGTTCCTACCTTGAAACTACCACTAACATCGGTTATAAAATCATTGTCTTTTTGTGAGTTCTCCAAAGTTTTGTTCAACTCTTTTCTATCAACGGGTTGCTGTAAGGTTTGGATTATTTTTTTCATGCTGACCTCATCTTTTAGGTTTGTTGTTCAAGGCATTCTCAAGTGATAGATTCATTTCATCTATTTTATCACAAATTTTACCTACCTGATTTTCTATTTGATGTTGTATTTTAACCTTTTTTTCAATCTGATTTAAAGTAGAAGTAAATCCTTTCAAGTCCTCTTGTTTTATTGGTGAGGTGATTTTTCTTAAATCTTTCTTAATTTTTTTAACCTCATCGTGTAGTTTTTTCATTTTGATATTTATTTAATTAATGTTAGTTTGTATTTAATTCCTTCTATCTCAACCTCTTTACCATCAAGATTTTTATAGTTTAACTGGTTTATGAAGGATTCATATTCTTCTTTTGTAACTTTTTTGCCTTTTATGTTATAATAACCATTTGAATTTTTATAAGCTATTTGATTACCATTTTCATCTGTAGTGTATTTGTATGAGAAACCAGTTGAATCTTCATAGGATGTTTTATTGCCATTTTTATCATAAGTGCATTTATATGAAAAACCATCTGAACCTTTATAAGTTATTTTATTACCATATGTGTCATAAGTGTATTCGCATAAAATACCGTTTGATTCATACTTATGGTAAGCTAATACATCTGAATTTTTGTAGTAGGCTTTGAATATTGTTCTCATCTGTTTAATTTTCTTTTTTTATTAATTCTTTTATCTTCACACAAACATAAATCATTTTTTAATCTTTCCCAAATAACTGGTGCAGTCTTTGGACTATAAAAATGTTCTGGTTCACTTCCCATCCTGATTGATACAACATGGTCTCCCTCGAAACCTTTACTAAATAAGTTCTTATTCCAGTAAGGTTGTACCTGTAGCTCGCATTGGTTGAATTGTACATAAAGTATTCCGTTCTTCTCTATAATAATTCCTAAGTCATCTGTACCTCTCAATACTGTTTCTAAAAACATATAAGGTTGTAAATCGTCTCTAGTCATTGTTTTTTTCTCTCTTATTTTTTATATTTTTCTTTCACTATCTGATACATTTCATCTATATTATGTTTTGAAACATCAAAGCAATGAAAATCGTGTCTTGATCTTGATGTCATTGCCTCTCTGTATTCGTTTACTTTTTCTATACCGTAGTCAAGTTCTATAATTCTTTCTAAGTTCCCAAGACTTGAAACAGACATTAAGCACTGATATTCTATTTGTTTTGGCTCTTCTTGTTCAAAATCTCTTATTGATTCGTTTTCTGATTGACAGCATAGCATTGTACTTGCTAGCCCCATTCCAATAATTGTTGTTAGTAGTTTTTTCATTTTGATATTTATTTAATTAATTTTAGTTTGTATTTGGTTCCTTCTATTTCAGCTTCTTTACCATCAAGATTTGTAGAGTTTAATTGATCTATAAACGCATCGTATTTTTCTTTAGTAACTTCTTCTCCTTTTACATGATAAAAACCATATGAGGTTTCGTAAGCTATTTTATAGCCATTTTCATCTAGAGTGTATTTACATGAATAACCACTTGAATCTTTATAAGTTAAAAGATTTCCATTTTCATCGAAAGTTCTTTCTTTTATTAAGTCTTTATTTTCATACTTATGGTAAGCAACCATGTCTGAATTTTTATGGTAGGCTTTGATTATTGTTTTCATTTTGATATTTATTTAATTAATGTTAATTTATATTTACGTCCTTCTATTTCAACTTTTATATCTTCAAGATTTACAGATTCTAACTGGTTTATGAAGGATTCATATTCTTCTTTTGAAACTTTCTCACCTTTTACCTTATAAAAGTCATCTGAATCTTCAAAAGCTGTTACCTCACCATTTTTATCTATAGTGTATTTGCATGAGTAACCATTTGAATCTTCATAAGTTAAAAGATATCCATTTTCATCGAAAGTTTTTTCTTTTATTAAGTCTACATCTACATACTTATGGTAAGCAACTACATCTGAGTGTTTGTGGTAGATTTTAAATATTGTTTTCATTTTGATTTTATTTAATTAATTTTAATTTGTATTTGCGTCCTTCTATTTCAACCTCTTTACCATCAAGATTTTTAAAGTTTAACAGATCTATAAACGCATCGTATTTTTCTTTAGTAACTCGCTTACCTTTTACTTCATAATAACCATCTGAATTTTTGTAAGCTATTTTATTTCCATTTTCATCTCTAGTTGTTTTGCTTGAATAACCATTTGAGGTTTTATAACTTAAAGGTTTACCATTTTCATCGTAAGTGTATTTACATGAGTAACCATTTGAATCTTCATAAGCTATAATATTACCTTTTTTATCGAAAGTTTTTTCTTTTATTAAGTCTTCATCTTCATACTTATGGTAAGCAAATATGTCTGAATGTTTGTGATAAGTTTTAATTATTGTTTTCATTTTTTTATTAAATCTTTTTTGGTTAAATTGTGATACACCTCTATATTTTCTAAATATTCTTTTTCTAATTGATCTACATATTCTTTTACAAAAGAGATAGTTTCCTCTTTTGAAGAAAACAGATTAGCTTCTGATTTCAATTTTGTTAATTTTATTCTTTCTTTTTTATTTAAAATTCTATTTGAACAAATAGAATCTATTTTACCTATGGGTAATACATTATGTCCTTCGGGAATTTGTGGAGCAAAATGAATATTTTTTTGTAAATAACACATTGTTAGCAAATCTGAAAAAGGTTTATTACTCTTAATCACAACCCGTACTAAAAATTTATTAGTGTAGGTTTTTTCAATCAAAGTAAATTCGTAGCTACAACCATTGATAATAATTTCTTCTTTTTTGTTCATAATCTGAATGTTTGTGGTAAGTTTTAATTATTGTTTTCATTATTTAGTTTTTTTTATTTATTCTGAATATATTTATTAATTTGACAATCAAATAAGGGGTGAGATACAGGTACAAAACTAATGATAAAAAAAGAAGTATCCAATTCATTTTATTACGTTTTATTTATTACCTCTTTCTGACTTAGGTTTTTTATGTTTGTACAGTTTTTCGTGGGCGTTTTTCCCGTCTATTTCTTTTAGGTTTCTTATTCCACCTGCTACAACTATCAAACCTACTACTATTGCTGATATTAAGAACATTTCCATGATATTTATTTTTTATGATTATTAAGATTCTGCTAATTTAATGATTTTAGTATATTATAATGAGTATTAGATAAGATTTCGTTTACAGATAGTGATTTCTCTCTATTTAATATTTTAATTTGATCAAGAGCTTCACAGACATTAGTGTAAACTTTTACTAATTTATCTTGGTTATCTTTTACTAAAAAAAGCGGTTTTTGTTTTTTGGTTACCATTGTTTGTAGGTGATATAGTTTCATGATTATTATTTTTAAAAAATTAAATTTTCGTTTCTATCTTGTGTTTTTATACTTCCCTTATTAGCTAAAAAACAAAATTCAATTCCTTGTCTAAAGAGAGATAAGAATCTTCGGTAATTATTAAGTGATCCAATAACTGTACCTCGAAAATATCAAGGGATTTTTTTATTTTTTTTGTCACTTCGATATCTGCTTTACTTGCTTTGAGATTCCCTGAAGGATGATTGTGTGCTAAAATTACACCTTTTGCTAAACTTTCAACAACATATTTACAAATTATTTGAATATCTACTACGGTGCCACAAACCCCTCCTTGTGATATTTTACTATAACCTATTGTATTGTTTGCTCTATTTAGTAATAAAATATAGAAACTTTCGTATAGATTTACGTCATCTTTGAAAAATGGTTTTATGACGTTATACGCATCTGATGCAGAGCTTATTTTTGCTTTTTGGTATTCTGTTTTAGTTTCTTTTAGTGTGAGTAGTGGTAATTTTGTTTTGTAATGTTTCATGATTGTTATTTTTTAGTTGTTATTGATTTTTTTTGTTAATTAGTAAATAGCTACTATTTCAGATAATACAAAAAAACCTAAAAAAGGTCCAGATTTAGTAAATATTTTTGTGTGTTCGTTATAATGCTTTAAATCTAATATTATTGTTTCGGCTGTGTTTTGAGAAACTTCTAATTTAATTCCATTTTTGAAAAGTACTGTTTTCATATTGTTGTTTTTTAATTGTTAATATTTTTTTAGATAGTGATTTAAAAATAAAGTGAAGAGGGGCTTCATTAATTCCACCCCTGTATCACTTCAACTAAACAAAATAACTAATCATCAAATTTTATATAACTGGCATTGCAAGCCCTATGATATCACTTCCAAAAACTTCAATTTTCATTCTGTAATATATATCATCCCTACTAGTGTTTTTATTATTCGCCATAAAAGTAAGTTTGATTCTTTCTTCACCGCCTGTAGCATCGCAAAAACGCTTTAGTAGTTTTGGATTTATACTGATATTCGTCCTTTGTATTATACGATCAGCGTTGATAAATTGATCAAAATTTGGGTAATTGATACTATTACCTGCTTTTACTTCTAATCTTATATCTGGTGCGTTTTTACCTTCGGATAAGTCAAAAAAATGTTTTTCGTTTGTAAACTCATAGGCTATGTTTTTGTACTTTATTAATTCCTTCCATACTGTTGATGGTATAAATAAGCCTTCGTCTGGAATGGTTTGTGTAAAATCGTTTGAAAATATTTCTTTTGTTGGTACGATAGCTAAAATGTACGTATCTGTTACCCTGCAAACTTCTTTTGTCATGTGTATGTGACTAAGTGCGTCGTTTACTTCTTTTGGGGAGGTTGCTAAATGTAGTTTGATTTTGTTTGTTAGGATGTTCATGATTTGTTATTTTTAATTGTTATTATTTAGTTTCGTTTCTTAATTGTTTTGTAAAGATAAAATAATTTTTTTGATTGTGCAAGGAAAATTATATTTTTTATCTGTATTTATTTTTTAACTGGTTTAAATTGTTTTGGATTTTGTCTAGCTCCGATAATGTTTTATCAAGAATATCTTTTTTGTTTTGTGGATTGGTGAAGGAGTTAAAATCTATGTTTGTTTTTTCCTTGTGCTGTATTGCTTCTTTTGTAAATCTTACTTTTTTCATTTTGTTATTGTTTAGTATTGTTATTTTTAGATTGTTGTTTTAATTTACTCAATTACAAAAGTAATTCATTTCTTTTGGACGTAGATCCCTCAATGGGTGCAAAAATGTTAAATATATGTTTTGCTAAATCATCAGCAGGCTTTAATACTCTTGTAGATAAACCTGAATAAATATTTTGCCCATCTTTACCCAATAATGCTTGAATATGTATCCCGTTTATGGTTCTGTAAAAACCCTTAATGTGATAAATACCATCATCAAAAGTAGTCTCAACAATATCGCCAACATTAAAAGATTTGTGATTGGTGATATCTACGTATTCGTAGCAACCTGAATAATTCTTTTCTTTAAGTAGTTTATTTAAACCATCTACCCAATCAATACAATAATTTTTGAAATTATCAGATTGGTTATTTTTTAGATTTTTTAGATTTTTTACGCTCATGATGTTTGAATTTTAGATTATTATTTTAGTTTAGTACCCTGCAACGGTTTTGCCCCGTTTGAATTAGTCTACTAAGCAGGGTTTAGATAGTGAATATCAATTTTTGATTTCTTGGATAATATTGGGGAAACTATTGTTGTAATAATCAATTTGAAAGTGATAATCATTATCTAAATTATTAACGATCAAAGCATAGTTTTTGATTGATTCAATGCCCTCAAATATTGAACATATAAAATCTAAAGGCTCAAGATTATCCGCTTGGTCAATCGTTACATTTTTTTTGTTGTTTGATTGAATGAATTTAAGGCGGTTATTTTTATGGTTTGTAGCTGGGAAAAATTTAACTCTTATTTGTAGCGTGTTTTTTAATCTTTTTGGTGTGTTCATGACTTGTTGTTATTTAATTGTTATTAAGTTACGTTTGTTAATTGTTTTGTAAAGGTAAAAAAGTTTTTTAATTATACAAGGAAAAAATATAATTTTTTTTATTTTAAAGTTATTTTATCCGCTTGTCTTTCTGTTATTTCGTCGTTTCTGTGTAGTACGTCTATGTATTCGCAGAAAAGCACTCTAGTGTCTATACAATATTCATTTTGATCCTGTGGTTTACCATTTTTATACTTTCTTTTTAAATTGTAAAGTTTGAAAAAATTATCGCGGATCTGTTTGAATGTTAGTTTTTTTGATTTTGTGCTCATGACGTTGTTGTTTAGTTTCGTTTTAATTTTCTTTGCTGTGTTTTTAAGGTCACGGGAACCAATAACAAAACCGCCTCCGAACCATTTACCCCTATATATCTTAGCTCCCATACTCAATGCTTTTTTGTGAGCTTTGTTGTAGTCTGTATCTAATTCTAAAAAATGGAATACATAGCGAGGATTCATGTTTGTGTCGTTGTTGACTCTGTAAAAATCAATATTTGAAATTGTTTCTTTTCTTGTGTGCATGATTATTTTATTTAATTGTTATTATTTAGTTTCGTTTCTTAATTGTTTTGTAAAGGTAAAAAAGTTTTTTGATTGTGCAAGGAAAAAATAAATTTTTTATCCTGTTTTAAATAAATTTTCTAAAGTGTTGAACATGCTGGAGTTGTAAGGGCTATCAATATGCATGGCGTTAATGATAAACTTATAAAAACCACTTATACCGTTTTTGGATTTTATTTGAGTTTTTTGGATTTTATATGTGTATTCGAAGCTCTCAACTATTTTGATTTTTTTGCTGTTCTCTGTACTAATTGTGTTTTTTTCAAAATCAAAATACAAATACATGTATTTCGTTGGTATTCCATAAATGTTATAAAATACATACAAAATTTTTTCAAATTCGTTAAATTGTTCATTTTCTTCACAATTTTGTGAACATGTTAGATTTCTGTTTTTCTCTCTCAATGTTGTGCTTATATCGGAACGTATGTCTTTTTGACTTTTTGCAACAAAAGTTAAATAATCTTCGCCGAATGTCTCTGAAAATTTTACATATTCCCCAATTCTTGATATTTTCATAGTATTATTATTAGTTAAGTTTGTTAATTTAGTTTATTACCCTGTAAAAGTTTGTTATTTTCATCGTATATGAATTCAAAGCCGTTAGAATCTTTGTACGTTCTTGTGTTGTTGTTTTTGTGATAAGTGTAATTGAATGAGAATCCAGTTGAGGATTTTAAACTCAAGGGTTTACCATTTTTGTGGTATTTGATTTCGTAAAATAAGCCGTCAGAATCTTTATAGGTTAAAGTTTCACCGTTTTCGTTAAAACTTTCTTCATATATAACGCCTTCTTCTTCATACTTATGAAAAGAAACTATGTTTGAGTGTTTGTGATAAGTTTTTAGTATTGTGTTCATTTTGTTATTAGTTACGTTTGTTAATTGTTTATATTGCAAACATACGGTAAGAATTTACACTTGTCAACTGACAATTTGTCAGGTTGTAGCTAAAGTGTTGATAATTATAAGGGTAAAGCATGAAAAAAATTTAAATTTATTTTGAACCTGACATTTTGTCATGCTTTAAGTAACTATTTGGTACATTTTGTCATCTATGCAAACAAAGTTTGTATAAGTTTTTGCTATACAGACCTTAACGTGGTAAAGTTTGGGGGTAAAAGTATTTTTTTCTTTTGTATGAGTAGCAGGAGAAAGATTGGCGTCTGAATATCGTGTACGTTAATCGTTACGCTATACAAACGACCAACCAACAAACGAAACACTTTTCTTTTATTGGTTGAAAATCAATACGTTAAGGTGTGTCTATTATACTAGATTGCTGGAGTGCTTACAGAATTAACGCCGACCAAATAAAAGTTGAAAAGTATTTGACAAAAAGAAAAACACAGACCCCCCTCCCCCAAATTCAAAACCCGTTTCCTTTTTGCCTGATTACTAATATATTATACATAGACCCTACTCCCTGAATTTTTGACAAAATTTTTTATAAGCTCATAGAGTACCCTTTTTTCAATTAAAATGACACGAGTGGTATCAATATACCAAAAAACAAAAAGAGTTGAAAAAAACCACCTCTATGGGGCTAGAAACAGCATTGTAGCAATATATTAATTACCTATCTCGCACCGCCGCCCCCAGATTGTACTTAAAAGATCGAAAACCCTCCTTACGTCGGTTTCCTATCGATTTACTAACTCTTGATTTAATAATTTATTCTCAATTCTAATTGAAGTTCAGTGAGGGTTACTAAATCCTTTTCTCACTCCAGTGCTGAATACCTCAATTTTGAGCGTTTTTTTACAATTTTTCGTTTTTGCACAATTACTTTTTTATAGATATATATTAATTAGATTTATTTAATAACTATACTGAACGTATATACCCTCTTAGAACTACATAATATCTAAAAGACATTAATCTAAAAGACATTATTTCTATTAGACATTAAACGAGTTAGACTTAACCATTAAGACTAATATTATTATACATAAACTATTATTAATATTAACCTCTATTATATAATTATTTATTATATAAATAAATGTATATTAAGGTTTCTATTAAGAAAAAATACACTTTTTTTACAAACTACCAAATTGAATCAAAAAACTAACTTTCAACAACTTAATAAACCACCTCATCATAAAAAATTACCAAACCATCCAAAAAATAACGAGGTAACCCCTAAATCAACACCATCTCTAAAACACTTAAAAACCCAGTACTTTTATGCAAAATATTGACATAACCAAACTAATAAATTATCTTTGTAAAAAACCAAAACAAATGACAGTTTTAGAAACAGTAAATAACCTACCATACTCCGATAAGTTCGACTTATGGATGCAGTACTACATCTCACAATTAGAAGTAAAATACCACAACGTGTACGTCAGGATTTATGATCAATTTGATGATTTAGAAATAAAATATTTAGGGAATCAACTTTCATATAGCACTAGTCCTGTAGATAAACTGTGTAAAACAGTAAGTAGTCTAAACGGCTGGGGGAACACACCTTACACTCAAACGTATGGTTTAAGAATATATGAAGTCGGTAGGAATATACCAATCCTATCATTCGAAGAGTTCTATAAAGTTAATGAATCAATAGATCGGGGAGAAAACTGGAAAGAGAAAGGTTTTGCACAAAGACACTCTGTACCTTTCTCAGAAGCATCAAATTATTACAATAGATTTACTCTTGTATAATTAAAAAATTCATTTTATATTTGTACACATATAACAATTTTAAAACAAAACATATTATGAACAATTACGTAGGATACTACAGAGTATCAACAGAAGAACAAGGTAATTCGGGGTTGGGTTTACACGCACAGAAAGCATCAGTTTTAGATTTTGCATCTAAAAATGGTTCTTTATTATCAGAGTATCGTGATGTAGAATCAGGATTATCCGAATCAAGAAAAGGTATAGAGAAAGCAATTCAAGATTGTAAAATGTACGGCGCTACTCTTTTAGTAAAAGAATTATCTCGTATAACCCGAGGTGGGTTCAAGTACAGACAGATGTTAGAACAAGAAAAAATCAACTACATCGAGGTTAATTCCCCACATGATCCACAGTTAGTAAAAGAAATTAAATTTTCTTTAGCTAAAGAAGAAAGAGATAAGATTAGTGCTAGAACTAAAGACGCTCTTGGTCAGATCAAATCGAAATTAAAAAGAGGGGAGAGACATGTATCAAAAGCAGGGAACGTTATTAAATCATTAGGTACACCCTCTAACCTAACAGATGAATCCAGAAAGCGTGCTATCGAAGTAAGAAAGAGAAATGCAATGACTAACACTAACAACATGAAAGCTGGTAAGTATATTGTTGCATTAAGAAAGTTAGGTAAAACATTTGACGAAATTACTAAAGAGTTAAACGACGCAGGGTTTAAAAGTAGTAGAGGAGGTAGTTTTAACAAAGGGCAAACATTCAGACTATATAAAACATATAATTAAAAATAAATGATAATTCAACACAAAGAAAACGAAGATGGTTTAATAGAGGGTGTATCTTTTAAAAACGGAGTTTTAGAAACGTACGGAAATATGTACATATTTGGAGAAAACCTAGAGAACTTATACTCCTTGTTAAAGGATTACTACATCCGAATGGAATCATTAAAAGAGTTAGAAAAACAAGTATGTTTAGACGATTATGATTTTGAAGAAGGATATAACACAATAGAAAAAGAAGTTAAAACATCATATGGTTTATTGAGAGTTACTTTAGTAGTACATTATAACTTTACAGGAACACCTTTTACAGATGACGATAACAGTTCAATAACACACCTAGAGGACGTTACTAAAATTGAGTTTTATGATGCAGATGGAAGGATGATGAAAACAGATATAACAAAAGATGATGTAGCGTTTGTATTAGGTGATATAATTAATAAAAGACTTTTTTAAGACAATGGCACAAATAGATAAAACATACCACAAACTAGTAAATAAAATACTAAAAGAAGGGTTTTCATATGAAGACCCTAACCGTAAAGGTGTTAAAAGACTACAGATACCTAGCTATACTTTTAAACACGAATTTAAAGATGGATTTCCAGCCATCACAACTAAAAAGTTATATTGGAAAGGGATAGTAGGAGAGTTACTATGGTTTTTAAAAGGGGATACTAATATTAAATATTTGGTAGACAATGGTATTAATATTTGGAATAAGGATGCTTATAATTACTATTTAAATATAGCAAAAATACACAAAAACGAACGCAATCTTTTTTCATTACGTGAATTTTCAACCTATATAAAAGACCCAAGAACATTGCCAGTAGAAGGAAGAATTTCAAATCAAAATCCAGATTACAAATTAGGAGACCTTGGCAAAGTATATGGTGCTCAATGGAGAAGATGGAGTTCTTTTAAAGAAGAAGATAATGGATTACTTGGTGTAATTAATTATGAAAAATATTCAGATCAGCTATCTAATCTTATTAAAGGATTAAAAGAAACTCCTATGGGTACAAGGCATATTGTTACAGCTTGGAATCCTGCCGAATTAGATGATATGGCTTTACCACCTTGCCATTGGAGTTTTGAGATATTGGTTGAGCCTTTGAATAGATTAAAATATTGTAAAGAAAACAATATCGAATTACCAGAACTTGAAGCAGGATTAGAAAACGCTGGAGACTGTCTAAACTCTTATGAGATACCAAAATACCAATTTACTTTAAAATGGCATCAGCGTTCAGTAGATACATTCTTAGGTCTTCCATTTAATATAGCATCTTACGCCTTATTAGCCCACATACTAGGTAAAATGACCAACATGATACCTAAAGCTATCGTAGGTGATTTATCTAATGTACATATCTATGAACCTCATTTAGACGCTGTTAAAGAGCAATTAAGTAAAGATGTTAATAAGTATGGTAGTTGTGAGTTAGATATGAATAATAAGTTAGTTTATCAGGAATCTGTTAATAAGTGTATAGACCTAATGAAAATATCAGATTTTAGACTAAAGAACTATGAATCATACCCGAGTATAAATGCCGAAATGTTAGCGTATAATAAATAATAGATATGATTAAAAGCAGTGTTGAAAAACTATCCGAGACTATCGGATTTGAAATAGGAACTAGCGATGATGTAACACAAGCATTATTAATTAATGGATTTTGCAGAGGGTTAAATAACTCTATACTACAAAAAACAAATTTAGATATGCAGTTATGTCACATAGCAGATAAATTAAACGAAAAGAGTGAAAAAATTTTGATCGAATTAGTAGAATTTATTAAACTAAAAAATGAAAAATAAAATGAAACAAGAAAAAACAATAGAAGAGATAAAAAAGAGTTATTTGATGATTTTAAATCAAATAAGAACAACTCAGAAAATAGTAGAACATATAGAATCTAATAAATAAAAACCATGAGCGGAGGACATTTCGAATATAATCAATATAGAATCAATGATGTAGTTGACTCTATAGAAGAACTGATACAAAAAAACGGTAGATTAAAAACAAAAGAAGAAAAAAAAGACGAGGGGTGGTATGACCCAGACTTCTATGAAAAATACCCCGAAGAAAATTACCATACAAAATATTCTGATAAAGTAATAGAAGAATTTAAAAAAGCTGTTTTTTATTTAAAAAAGGCTAGTATCTACACACAAAGAATAGATTGGTTTATTAGTGGTGATGATTCAGAAGAAAGTTTTCACGAAAGATTAAAAGAAGATTTAGAAAATGAAAAATAATCTAATAGGTATTTCAGGACGTATTGGTTCAGGTAAAGACACTGTAGGTTATATTATTCAATCTTTACACCCCGATTATCAAATCAAAAAGTTTGCTGATAAACTCAAACAAAGAATAGCTTTAACATGGGGTATAGACAGAATAAAACTAGAAGATAGAGGATTTAAAAACTCAATAATACCTCAATTAGGAATCACTTGGAGAAAACTAATGCAGTTAGAAGGAGAGAAGATGAGGGAAATTAATAAAGATTATTGGGTTAACGCTTTATTTTCCGATTACTCTGATTTTTACAACAGTATGTTTTCAGTTAGAAACGGTTATAAAGAACCTAAAAACAAATGGATAATTACTGACGTTAGATTCCCTAATGAAGTCAAAGCTATTAAAGATAGAGGTGGTATTGTGATCAGGGTTAATAGAAACACTAGTGAACTTAGTAACCACGAATCAGAAACAGCTCTAGATAATGCTAAATTTGATTATATTATTGACAATAATTCTGATATTCGATCTCTTATAGAAAAAGTAAAAAATTTGGATATTATATAATATTTAATTATCTTTACAATCAAGATTTAACGATAATACTATAAATCAAATAGTTACACACTCGTTTTATAACATATTAAAGGAAAACTTACTTTTGTGGGTAAGTTTAACATCCTTTAAAAATTTTATAAAATGGGAAAAGTACAAAGAGCTATAAGCGAGTTCAGAAATGTTGTAGTAAACAACAACGTAGCACAAATATCAGCACCTATTGATGCTCATGCGGCTATCTTAGGTATGGTAGAAGATTTTGAAAGCGACTACTTCAAAGATCCAAGTATCGCTAATTTAGCAGCAGCTACTGTTTTAAGAACAGGAAGACAGAATAGTCAAATTCATGTTTTCACAGTAACTACTACTTTCGCTACAGGAACGTATTCAATTCAATACGTTGAAACAAAACCTAACGCAAAATCTTAACGAGTTTGTGTAAAAATTTCCAGTTATGTTTTAGATCACGCCCGTGATCGTTTTTTCATAGTTGTAGTTTTTTAATTGTTATGTAAAACCCCTTGCTTCTGTGAGGGGTTTTTTTTATATTTGTTAAAAATATAATAAGATGGATGAAAAAACTATAAAATGGCACGAACAACAAATCCGTATAAAGAAGTTAGCCAACAGAGGTAAGTTAGACTCTCTTGAAGGTCAAGATAAGATAGATGCGTTAAAATATGCGAAGAGGTACAAGTCAAAGGCTAATAGAACACTAAGACCAATTAATAGATATTACCGTGTAGATAAACAACCAAGAGCTTATTCTATAAGTAGAGAATATGATTTTTTGAAATATTTACCATTGGTTTTTTCATGGGCACTCAAACAAAAACCAGATTTAGGAAGACTTGATTTAGAGGCATTAATATACCTATACGGTCATGGTCATTTTTTAGTTGAAGAATTTAAACTATTTATTAAGGCTTTTAGAGGTACTACTCCAAGTTGTGATAAGATGCTACAAAGTTTAGTAGATAGAGGTTATGTAAGGTTAGTTAGGAAAAAAACATACAGCACTAAAGAAATTTATGGATTAACAGACTCATGTAGTCTTTTTATAGGTAAAATTCACAAGTACTGCTGCGGTGTTGAAAAAATACCAAGACAGGACATGACATTTAATAGAAGAGTTGAAAGACAGAAAACCACCTATGCGAAAAACAAAAACCGAAAATTATTGAATCTAATTGCACGCATGGATAAAGATATAGACAATAGAGATTAACGATTCCCTTCTCCTCTTCTACCACGATTGGTAGAACTTTTAACAAACCTTTTGGTTGCGTGATCGTAGTCTTTACCTGCTATGCTTTTACCGTTCTTTTTAGCTTCCTTACGCTTTCTACCACATTCTGTTCTTTTTTTTATTTGTTCAGGACGTGCGTTAATCTTTTTATCTGTTTGAGCCTTTTTCTTACGAGCCTTAGGATTCTCCTGATAATATTTAGTACTTTTACCCATTTCATTTTTATCTAAAAAGTGATCAATGATCTTTGTATTTATATTTGTAAATATAAAGATTATTCAATGACTTATAAATTTGAAATATTGAATGACTGTATATTAGTCATCACCAATACAGATACCGGAGAGATAGTCTTAGACAAACCTAAGAGACTTGTTTACTATAACGAAAAGTATTTAACCAACGAAAATAGGATCGTACTACACGACACACAACTCCCTCATAGAAACATCATAGATGAGAATATTAGGATTGAGTTTGCTGTTGATAGCACAGATACACCTTTTACAGTAAACTCTTTTCAAACATTCGCTAGAGAAAATCTAGGGATTGAGTGCGGAGGTGCTGAATGGGGAGGTATTGCAGGAGATATAGCAACACAAAGCGATTTAACCTTACAGAATGTATCTGATATAGGTAACACGACTACTAATGATATAAGTATAGGTAGCCCTGACACCCCCACCGCTAAACTTTCAGTAATAGGTACAAGCCCGGGGCAGGATTTGTTTGATGTAACGGATGATGCGGGTAATGAAATTGTTAGAACTAATAGTAACGGAACAACTTTTTTAAAAAGTTACACCTCCTCTGCTGCATTACTCGCAGAAAACACTCTTGGATTTGGTCAAGTCATTCAAATTTGGAGAGCAGGAGGGGTTGAAATAGCAAGATTAGACGGATCTGGCGTTTTTGATATGAAAGGTGGGTTTGGAGCTATTAGAGGACAACGTCTACAGTTTAATCAAATAGGTAGCCCATTTTTTCCTAATATTTCACTAGGAGTTTCTGCTGGAGCTCCTAATATTTATTTCACAAGCGGTAATAATATTGGTTTTAGTAAAAATTCAATACAACAAGTTTTAATTAATGAGTTTGGTTTAGGTATTGGCAGAAAACAAACAGGAACAACTGGGGGTGGAGACCCTATTTTTTCTTTTGCATCAGCGACCGCTAACACAGCGTTTGTAGTTGAAAGCGATGATAAAGGAGCAAGACCAAGACCAAGAATGACCGAAGCTCAAAGACTTGCAATAGCAAGCCCAGAAATAGGAGACGAAGTATATCAAACAGACGGTACAGAGGGGGTTTATGTAAACAAATCAACAGGGTGGGTTCTCGCATATTAATAAACAAATAAATCAATAAAAAATGTTAGCATCAATTATAACAGACAATGAACATGCTTTTAACTCACTTGAAAACAAAAATACAAGGTTTGTAAGGGCAATTAAAAACGAAGGGTATAGACCAACTTCCAAAGGTGCTATTGTGTATGTTTATACTTACGCATTAGTAGTAGATGAGGAAGGGAATGAAAGTCTAGTTTTAGCAAAAGATCACATGAGTACAGTTCCCTTGTTTTATACAAATGCAGAGCTTGATGCTTTTTTCTCAAGTTTTAACGACCCTATTGAGCCATCGGAAAGTTACACAGCGGAGTTCAAAAAAATACTAGAAGCGGTGCTCCTTCAAGACACTATTTCTAAAGGTTATTTTAGTGGTGATACTTGCCAGCCATATAACTATACAGGTAATTAAAACACCATGACTTATAAGTTCGAAATAGAAAATAATTCACTTCTCATAACAGAAGGTTCAAATCTTGTTTTGGATAGACCTAAACAACATATTTACTACAATAGTAAATATTTGTCTAATGATATTGTAGTACTACACGATTTACAATACCCAGATAAAAACATTGTTTTATTCAAATCGGATTTAGAACACTGTGTGGATTCAACTAACACACCATTCACTAAAAATGGATTTGTTAGTTTCGTTAGGGAAAATCTAGGGAGAAAGTAAATAATAACATAAAAATAATAAACATGAAAAATTTACCAATTGATAAAAAACTACACGCAATAGTAGGATCTTATATAGGTCTGATAACCTACTTAATTATTAAAGATTTAGGTGGAATACAAGACTTATACGTAGGTGCATCGGTAGTATTAGTTTTCCTAGCAGGTGTGGGGAAAGAACTATATGATAAAATATCTAAAAAAGGTACTCCTGATAGAAAAGACGCAGCTTACACTATTTACACTGGATGGGCTTCGATTTTACTATATCATGGATTTACAATATTAAAACAGTGGATTTTTTAAAAATAATACTGACCTTTATAATTAATGTTTTGTTATTATATATAGCAATCATTATATTACGTTTCCTTCTTTTACCTTCTATTGTAGTTGTTTTATTCGTAGCTTTTTTCAGGAGGAAATTCTCACAAGCGGTTACTAACATCGGTAACTACCTATTTAAGATCGCTTATTCAATAGATCAGCTAGGAAACGTTGTCTGCTCCGAGTTATTTAACTTAACACTCATAAAGTACAAAAAAAACTCTTATAAATTCGGTAATCCAGATGAAACCATATCTAGTGTTTTAGGCAAAAACAAACAACGAAAAACCCTCACAACACTAGGAAAATGGTTGTCGAAATTCTTGAATTTCTTGGATCGAAATCATGTAATAAAATCGATAGAAGAAGATGAAAAGGACGATAAAAATTTAAAATTAATCATCAAAAAATAAAAACAAATGAAACATTCAAAACCATCAAAATCAACTACTTACCCAAAATCAAAAACAGGTGTAACACCACCAAAAAAGTCTGCGACTAAAAAAAGCAGATGTTCCTCTAAGAGGAAATAATGAACAAAAAACTTCTAATAACGGTACTAAAATTCGTTTTTTTCGTGCCGTTATTCCTCTCTTTATTCTCCGACATATTAACACATTCCATTTCAGAAGATAGTTATTTTTATCTTTTCTTTGTTCTGAATTATACCGACATACTCATTAAAGAAGTCGGTTTTTTCATATACGCACATATCTTAAAACTCTGTAGATTAACTAAATACACTATAGGTTTGGTGTGTATAAAGACATCCCTTTTGTTAATGTGGTCTATATTTGGTTATTGTGATGAATATTTAGACGTAACTATAGGGTATTTTAACCTCGTAATTATATCTATAATCATATATTCATTAACCAAATCTTTTAAAAATGGAAATTAAAGTTTTTTTATCCTGTGTTTTTTTGTTATCTCTTATCGTAATCATACTCAAAAAGGTATATAACTTGTTTAAGAGTATATTTGTATTCATAAATAAAATGGATAAGTTGTATAATTTGTTTTTTCCAAATGGTATTAGCAGTGAAGGCGAATGTATTAATAATCTTAAAAATACCCTAGAGAAACAATCAGTGAAAAATTAGTATGTTACAACTAAAGGAATTTTTCGATACTATTTTTGAATTTTTAAAACCCTATGTTATTTATATTTCTGGAGGTTCTATGGGTGCTATAATGAGGGTTTTTAGGTTTAAAATGAGTTTTAAAGAAATCATCGGATCTGTTATCATTTCTATTTTTGTAGGTTTTAGTTTTGGGATATTAGCCGAAGAATACTTTAAGATAGATAAACCAGAAGTCATATATATTATATGCAGTATATCTGGGACGTTTAGTAAAATTATTCTCGACGAATTAGAAGAAATCATAAAAGGGTTATCTGACTTTGTTAGATCCTATTTAGACACCAAATTTAAAATAAAAAAATGAAGTACGAAACAAGACTCACAGAAAATTTTAAACTTTCTGAGTTTTTATACTCTCGTTTTTATGATGACGTTTCACAACAGCGTGTTTTAGAAGAGTTTGAGAGAAATAAAGAATGGTTACTACCTAATATTATAGGGTTAGCTAAAAACCTTCAAATGTTAAGTTATTATATATGTTTTCCGATTATTATAAACATAGGGTATCGACCAACATTTTGGGAGATAATGCAAGGCAGAACAGGTAATAGTTTTCATGTTTTGGGTAAGGCTGCGGATTTTCACATAGAGGAAGTATCAACAAACGATATTAAGGAAGCTATCGAGTTTTTAATTGATCAAGATTCTATGACAGAAGGAGGTTTAGGGGTGTATTCAAACTTTGTTCATTACGATAATAGAAAAGTCAAAAAGAGATGGTAAATCTAAAAAAGTTAAACAGTACGAGTATTTTTTTGTTTGTTATTTTTTCTATACTGTTATGGGACAAGTTCATAAAACCTTCTTTCGAAGAAGAGGTCGAAGAAAAAACAATTACCATAGAAGAAAAACAAGGTAGTACAGGTAAAGAGATAGTTAAAGAATATATCCCTTACCCTGTTTATTCTCATGATAAAAAAGAACAATATACAGTAGATAAAAAATTAAAAGAGGAATATGAAAAATTAAACGATTCCTTAGCTAAATACAAAAAATACTTAGAAGCGATAAAGATTAACAAATACGAGAAAACGCTAGTAGATAACGACACCATAAATATAAAAGGTAAAGCTACTACACAAGGTAAATTACTAGACTACTCTGTCGATTACAAGATAAAATCTTTTGATTTTGAATACAAACCAGAGGTAGTTAAACGATTACCAACATTATCATTAGGTTTAGGACTAGAGACATCTATACCTACACCTACAAGCAATCAATTAATCTTTAAACCAGAATTATCTATAACCAATAGAAAAGGACACGAAATAAGTATTGCTTATGACACAGATAACAGAGTATGGTTAGGATACACCAAACATTTCAAAATCATTAAATAATGGCAAGAATAAATAACACGAATAGATACCCTTTTGATACTAACGTAACAGTAGAAGACTTCTTAATCGGTTCTGATGCAGAGATTAGTCCAGATGGAAAGTATCTAAAAACTAAGAATTATAAGATCGGAGATATAATTTCTCTCGTTCCGACTGAAAATACAGATTCTTTTAACTATGGTTACAGATACAGTAACACTGTTGACGTAAATACCAACCCCGCTTACTTTACAATAACGGGATCAGATGAACAAATAGAAAACATTACTTCACTAACCTTTAATAAAGTAAACAGTGAAGGTAAAGACATCTCTGATTTTTTTACTTCTATTACAGGTAATGAAAGCAATATCGTTTTTAACATTACCGACGGAACAGAAGATAACTTTGGATTTTTCAAACCTGTAGCAGTAACTAATCCCACCACCGACACGTTTAACGTAACAGTAACACCCATAGGTTCACTTCAAAAAGGATCTTTAACAGAAGGTCAAATATACACCTCTACTTTCGCAGTAAACGGTGCTTCTGGTGCTGGATCAACTGACTATGTTTCTAATGTAGCTTTTGATGGTAGTAATTTGAACTTTACAGGAGTTGGTAATGCTTTTGGGTCATCTGTCGATTTGAGTTCTTTAGATAACAACAACTATATATCCAATGTAAATTTTAATACCTCTACGAATAACCTTGAATTCACAGGAGTAGGTAGCGGATTTAATGGAAACGAAAGTTTAGCATCTCTATTAAACCCTTGGGATAATATCGACGGAACACCCGCTAATCAATCTAGTACAGATATTAATCATAACGGGGGTAACGTAGGGATTGGTTTAGCTGTTTCTACAACTCCAGACGCAGATCTCCATATTAAGTCTAATAGCGTAACTGTTACCGATTTAATTCTTCAAACAGAATTACAAACAGGAGAAATTTCTCTAAAGGTTGATAATAACGGTAGTGTTTGGAATAGTGGTAAAACAGGAACCGTAGGTAATACTTTCTTTGGTTTTGATTCTGGTACACCTACAAGTTTTAGTTGTAGTTTTTTTGGATTCAGGACAGGTGTAGTAAATAGTACAGGGAATAATAACTCTTTCTTTGGTACTAGCTCAGGAAGCGATAATACTACAGGAAGTGGTAATAGTTTTTTTGGTGATTTATCGGGAACTAATAACACAATAGGAAACAATAATAGTTTTTTTGGAAGTAAAGCAGGTAAGGATAATATAGGTGGTTTTTTTAACTCTTTTTATGGTTATTTTTCAGGTTCTAGTAATACATCGGGACAGTTTAATACTTTTTATGGAGGTAATTCTGGATTAAATAATGTAGATGGTAATAATAATACCTTTTTAGGTTTTCAATCCTCAGACTTTTTTACAACTGGTAGTAATAACATAAGTATAGGTGCTAATGCTGCTCGTCAAGATAGTTTGTTAGTAAACTTAACTAGCGCTAACCAATCAATATTCCTAGGTAATAACACCAAACCATTAGCTAACGGAGGAACTAACGAAGTAGTTATCGGATACAACGCAGTAGGGAACGGCTCTAACACAATTACTTTAGGTAATACATCAAACGTAAGAACTTATAATAAAGGTGTAAACAACGTATCAAACGCATATACAGTAACGACACTACCAACAGGAGTACGTGGAGATGTTGCATACGTAACAGATGCTAATTTTATCTCATATAGAGCAACAGCTTCTGGCGGTGGATCTGACACAGCTTTAGTTTTCTTTGACGGAACGAATTGGATATATCATTAAAAATAAATATAAACTTTAAATTAAATAAATCATGATTACATTAAAAGATCTTATCGTTACAGCTCTTGCTGTACTAGGAGGAATTAGCGACATTAATTGGATAGACGTACCTTATTGGGTTTATGCCGTGTTGTTCGCAACATACACTATTAGTAGAGTATCAGGAAGAACAAAGAAGATCAAAGACATCAAAGGGGACACTTTACTAGGTTCTAAGTAGATCATAAACCATAAATCAAATAAAATGAACGATATAAGAAAAATATCGGTTGGTAAAGACTACCCTAATAGTTCTATACACTTCCAAGTAGGTAAAAAAATAAGGTTACAGTACAAAGAATACACCGTCCACGAGATATCTATCAATGAAGATTTACTGAAAGAAGGCTCATACGCTTATGATATTTACTTACGCGATGAAGATGCAGTTGTGTTCTGGAAGACTATCAAAGATATGCCTGTTGTTATTGAAAATAATATAAATTTTGAATGAGAAGTATAAATTATATTATCGTAGAATTAGACACACCTTATTTAAACGAAGTAGAATTATCAGATGGTAGTTCTTTTATAGTAAACTCTACGATAGAAAACGTGGATTATATTAATCGTGTAGCTACCGTTGCAGAAGCACCAGATTATACGATACTAAAAAAAGGTGATAAAATAATAGCTCATCATAATATTTTCAGATTAAGAAACGGAATCAAAGGTGAAAGATTAGATAGTAATTTTTTCATAGAAAACAATAAATACTTTGTACCATTAACTGAAATATTCATGTATGATTCAGGTAATGGTTGGGAAGCTATTGATCCTTTTTGTTTTGTAAAACCAATTAAAAAAGAATTAGAAGGTGAGTTTCAATTATCACTTTCCGAATGTAGTTATAAAGGTAATGTAAATCAACAAGGTATTTTGTGGTTTACTAACAATAGTCTTAGAGAACAAGGTGTTAAAAAGGGAGATAGGGTATTTTTTCGTAAGTATAGCGAGTATGAGTTTACTATAGATGGAGACATGTACTATAAAATGAAAACAACAGATATATTAGTGAAGAAATGAAAGGATTATCAAAAGAAATAGAGTTAGCATTAAATACTATTATTGAAGGTCTTAATTATAATTTCTTTTCTTCTGATGGAACTAATAAATCTCAAAAGGCTTCTGATATAGCAGACTATGTAAAAGAATTAGAACCAGAGAAGATGAAAAAGATTATGGAATCTAAAACATCTTCTTTTAATTCTGCTAAGAAAATACTAGACAAATGGATAGGATCTCCCAATGCCCCTAGTAAAGAAACTATTCGTAAATACATCAACAGTGTTATTAAAGCAGGAGAATCAGCACTTAAAACATTAAGAATAGCATTATCTGTAAATATAGATTTTGATGAGTTAGACGCACATAAACATGACGCTGCAATCAAAGCAAAACCTATTATCTTAGAATCTATATTTGATTTATCCTCTTCTATAGATGAATTAAAAGGAAAAATAGAATCTGACGACCTTACGTTTACAGAATCGGAGTTTGAAGTAGGTTTCCCTGAAAAATTTGCCAGAGGTGAACTTATCCCTTTAAATGATTATCATAAAAATTGGTACAATGAAGAAAAAGACGCCGTGAGAATATGTCCTTTTTCTACAAAAGGTAATATAATCACCATTCATAATTTAAACATTCAACTACCCACATTACCTAAAAAGAAATCAGATATTCTTTTTTATAAAAAACCAAAAGAGAAACAGTTTTGGCAAAGACTAGAAGTACCTAAGATAAGTAATGATAACAAAGAGCAATGGATTGATTACATAAAAGAAGAGTATAGAAGAAGAAAAGAAGGTGTTTGGTTTTATAATAACGGAGAACCTGTTTACCTAACTGGTAATCATTACTTTGCATTACAATGGTGCAAGATGTTAGATACAGGTACGTACATGGATTTCAGATACGCACAACTGAATATGTTTTACCACCTAGAAGCCTGTATTGTCGATAGTAGGTGTCTAGGACAACTATTTGTCAAATCCAGACGTACAGGGTTTACTTTTTCAGTTCTCGCTATCATGCTGAATAGTTCTACGTCCACTAGGAATAACAACTTCGGAATGACTTCTAAGTCCAATACCGATGCATCCAAAGCGTTTTTAAAGTATAGGTATATGTTATTAAACCTACCATTCTTTTTTCTCCCTTTGATCAAAGGTAAGTTAGATTCTCCTAACATGTTTGAGTTTTCTATGCCTGCCGATAGCTCAAAAGAAGCTAAGAAAAAAAGAGAGAGTAATACTGACTTGTTCCTTAATAATTTAGTTGATTATCAGCCAACTACTAACGATTCTTATGATGGTCAAGCCATGTTTATGTATCTTGGGGATGAAGCTGGAAAATGGGAAAAGCCACATGATTACCTAAGTCACTTGGGTCAAATAACTCCTACTATGTTACAAGGAGGTAACGTTGTAGGAAAAGCATTCATTGGTTCTACGGTAGGGGGTATGAAAAAAGGAGGAGAACAATTTAAAGAAATATATGAATCATCTAATGTAAGAGAAAGAAATAAAATTACACAAATGACAAGTTCGGGTTTGTATAGTTATTTTTTACCTGCTCAGGACAATATGGAAGCATATACAGATATATATGGTGTTTGTCATAAAACCAAACCTAAGAACAAAACACTTAACGCAAAAGGTGTAGAAATAAAATCTGGCTCTGTTGATCATCTTTTATCAGAGGAAAAACAAAAGAAAAAACAAAATGACATATCTCTAAATGAACAATTTAGAGCGTATCCTAGAACTATCGAACACGCATTCAGAGATGAAGCAAGCAACAGTCCTTTTAATATTACTAAAATATACGAACAATTAGAATATAATAAATCTTTACCAGATACAGAGAAATATACAGTTGGTAATTTTGATTGGTCTGATGGTATAGATTCAGACGTGGTATTTCACCCCAATAGTTCGGGTAGGTTTAAAATATCATGGTTACCTTCCGAAGTAGATGGTACACTACACTTTAGAAACAACGTTAGAGAACACAATGGTTATTTTTATCCAAATAACAAAGATTTAGTAAGGTTTGGTGCCGACCCGTTTTCGTACAAATCAACACACGGTAAAGGTTCAAAAGGGGGCATACACGGTAAAACATTACTTTTGTCAGAAGGTAATGCACCTAATAATAAGTTTGTTGTGGAGTATATAGCAAGACCCCCAGACGAAACAATATTTTTTGAAGATGCAATCAAGTGTGTTAGGTTTTATGGATCACCTATTCTTGTGGAAAGCAACAAGAAAGATTTACTAAGACATATGCTTAATAGAGGTTATAGAGGTTTTTGTATGAATAGGTTAGACAGACCAAAACATAAATTAAACCCTGACGAAATAAAGTATGGTGGACAAATGATGGCAGGTAAAGATATACTAGACTCTCATATATCTGCTATAGGTACATGGATTCAAAATTATGTTGGTGTTTATAATGACGACATTAATAAAGTTAGAAATAACGGAGACATGGGTGATATGCCTTTTGAAGAAACATTAAAAGATTGGCTAGCTTTCGATCCAGACAAAAGAACAGATTTTGACGCTACTATATCTAGTGGTTTAGCAATTATGGCTTGTATGGAGTTTAAGTATAAAGGAGATAAAGAAAAACATAAGAAGAAGATAGATATTAGCTCTTATATTAAAAAGTACGATAACACAGGTAATATTGGTAGATTAATATGACGTGTGTTTATCAACATAGGCGATTAGATACAGGTAATATATTTTACGTAGGTATTGGTCAACTTAAAAATAGATCTATATCAACCAAAAGTAGAAACCCTTATTGGAGGAACATTGTCAGAAAAACAACAGTTGTTGTAGAAATTATTGGCACTTTTGAAAAAAGAGAAGACGCTTGCTTACTAGAAAAAAAATTAATTAAGCAATATAAAAAAATTTCAGAGGGGGGAACACTTTGTAATATAACAGACGGAGGAGATGGAGGGGTTATACCGAGACTATGTAAAAAGGTAGAATGTTTTGATCGAAATATCTCTTATATAAATACTTACGATACTATAAGATTAGCGTCAAGAATAAAAGGAGTAGATCATAGTCATATAATAGATGTTTGTAAAGGAAGACGAAAGACAGCAGGCGGATATATTTGGAAATATAAATGATAAAATAATATGTCATTAAAAAAAGAAGACATTTTTTCATTCGGAGGACTACCAGATCCTTTAGCATCAGATGAAGAAAAAAACAAAGAATCCTACGGATTACAAATGGGTAAATACATTGAGCAGGAATGGTTTTATAGACCAGAAAGTTCTAGTGCAGGAAAGTGTTTGTATTACGACAAAAGGGATCGTTACCACAACCTAAGGTTATACGGTAGAGGAGAACAAAGCACTCAACCATACAGAGACTTACTTAATATTGGAGAAAATACATCATATACAAACTATGATTTGAGACCTATTCAAGTAATTCCTAAGTTTGTTAATCTGATTGTAAATCAAATGAGCGAGAGATTGTTTGATATAAAAGCAGAAGCTACAGATAAATTTTCAACCGATTTAAAAAACAAACAAAAAGAAAAACTAGAAGATTTAGTTTACTCACGACCTATTACAGACTTAGTTAAAAAAGAACTAGGTGTAGATTTACAACCTATTGGTTTTGAAGACTATCCTCAAACACAGGAGGAGATCGATCTACACATGAAGCTGAAATACAAACCAGCTATTGAAATAGCGACAGAAGAAGCATTGAGTTTCACGCTGGAATGTAACGACTATTCAGACATACAGAGTGACGTTATTAAGGATATAACCGAAATAGGGTTAGGTGCTATAAAACACAAAACAGATAGGTCTAAAGGCATATGTATAGAATATGTTGACCCAGCAAACACAGTATATTCTTATCCTTTACATAGAGACTTCAAAGATGTCCATTACTACGGTGAGGTTAAGAGAATGACCATCATGGAGTTACAACGAATATCTAATAACAAGTTTACCAAAGATGAGCTTGAAGACATGGCTAAAATGACTTCGAGCTGGAACAGTTATCATAGATCTAATACATCGAACAATAGCTTCGAAGATGATGATTTATCTAACTTCATAGTGGATGTACTATTCTTTAATTTTAAAAGTACCAACGCACTTTCTTACAAGAAAAAATATACTAAGAATGGTGGGTACAAAATGACAAAGAAACAGAGCACATTTGAAAAAAAGAATAAAGAATACGATGGATATGAAGCGGTAAAGAAAATGATTGATGTATGGTATGAAGGAGCATTGGTGTTAGGAACAAATAAAATATTCAATTATAAGTTATGTGAAAACATGATTAGACCAAAAGGTTTATTGAATAAAACAATGCCTAATTATTTGTTTTTCGCTCCTGAACTATATCAAAACAGAACAAAGAGCTTACTAGAACGTATTATACCTTATGTGGATCAAATGCAACAGATTCATATAAAAATACAACAAATTGTAGCTAAAGCAAGACCTAACGGTGTTTACATCGATGTAGCAGGACTTAATGAAATCACAATAGGTGATTCTGGATCATTAGACCCTATGGAAATTATGAGGATTTATGATGAGACAGGTAATGTACTAGGTAGTTCAGTTACACAGGAAGGTGACTTTAATCATGGAAGACAACCCATACAAGAACTTAAAAATGGTGTAGTAGATGGCTTAGATAGACTAATTAACCTTTATAACCACTACATGAATCTTGTAAGAGACTCTATAGGTATTCCACAAGGTGCTGATGCGAGTATGCCACACCCTGACACGTTGGTGGGCGTACAAGAACAAGTAGCGTTAAACTCAAATACAGCCACTAGACATATTTTAGATGGTATGTTAAATATCACCGAAAGACTAGGGGAAGCACTTAGTCTAAGATTATCTGATATATTTGAGTATTCTGAACTCAAAGAAATTTACACCAATGCTGTAGGTAAGATTAACATGAGGAGCTTAGAAGCTTTGAAAAAATACCATCTACATGACATAGGTGTAAACATAATACTTAAACCAGACACACAAGAAAAACAATATTTAGAGTCAAATATTAATCAAGCACTAGCTAAAGATTTAATAACATTAGATGATGCAATTGATGTTAGAAATATCAATAACACAAAATTAGCGAATGAGCTTTTGAAAACTAGGAGAATAAGAAGAGAGAAATCAAGAAAAGAAGAAGCAATGCAGATGGAGCAAATGAAAGCAGAAACACAAGAAAGATCGATAATGGCTTCTGCACAAGCAGAACAACAAAAAGCACAGATCAAAATACAATCCGATTTAGCAGTTGTTAAAGCCAAGTCAGATGCAAAGATGGCAGAGTTAGAGAAAGAAGCCCAAGTTAAGTCTCAATTAATGGAGAAAGAGTTTAACTATAATATGGCTCTACAAGGTCAAATGAAATTAAAAGACGTAGAAAAAGAAAAATATAAAGAAGACCGTAAAGATAAAAGACAAGCTGATAATAACTCACAAGCATCTAAAATGATTGAGCAAAGAAATTATAACTTACCAGCTCAAAAGTTCGAATCATCAGAAGATACGATTACCGGAGGAGCTGACTTAGGAGATTTTGAACCTAGTTGATACAAATAGTAATATAATTTCGATAATTATCTAAAAACGCACGTACTTATATTAACTATATATTTGCAAAATAGATAATTAAAATATAAATAAAATGCAATTGAAAGTTAGATCGTTCGCAAAAGAAAATAACGAACAAACAGACAATGTACCAAATGCTAACGCAGATGCTACAAATGTAGAACAAAATATTGAAACAAACAAAGAAGTTTCTGAAAATACTACAGAAATTCCTGTTGAACCTAGTGAGAGTATTACTAAACAAACAGAACCACAAGTAGTTACAGAAACAAAAACAGAACCAGAAAGTTCTTTGACATCCGAATCGGTTAACCAAGTTACTCAACCACAATCTTTCAACCCAAAGGAAGAAGAACTATTAAAACACCTAAGCGATAAGCTAGGAATGGAATTAAATAGTTTGGAAGACTTGAAACCTAAAGAGGTAAATATTGACCCACAGGTAAAGGCGTTGAATGAATGGAAAGAAAAAACAGGGAGACCGATTGAAGATTTTTTCAAGTTTAACAAGGACTACTCTAGTGTAAGCGATATTGATATTGCGAGAGAGGCTCTCAAATTAGAATATCCGACTTTATCTAAAGAAGACATCGAGCTAGAACTATCAACTAAATTCATTTCAGACGAAGATGATTTAGATATAGAAGTAGCTAGAAAAAACCTAGAACTGAAAAAATATGCTACTAAAGGTCGCCAAGCACTAGAACAGATGAAAGGAGACTTAGGGAAACCTAACGAAAATATTTTATCTCCAGAAATCAAAGAGCAAGTAGAATTTGCTAAAGAAATAAAAAAGCAGATTCAAGCAAATAAAGAGCATCAAGAAAACTACACTAAAGGTATCGTTAACGCTACCAACACTGTAGAATCTCTCTCTTTAAGTTTAGCAGATGATTTTAAAATCGACTACAAAGTATCTCCAGAGGATAGAAAAACATTACCTGATTTTATTCAGGAAATGCCACACTGGATAAACCAAGATGGTAGTACAAATCATCAAGAAGTTGTGAAAGACTCTATTAAGATTAAGAACTTTGACAATATTGTTAAACTAGCTTATGAACAAGGACTTAGTGCAGGTAAAGACCAAGTAATAAAAGATGCAAAGAATACTACTATAGATCAGAGTAATAATATGAATGCTCAACAAAGCACAGGCAAGAAGAAACCGATTTACGAAAACGAACCAAAAGGTTTGGGCGGATCAAGAATGTCTGTAAAGTTTAACAAATAAATAATTTTTTAAAATGCCTTTAAACGCAACACCAACCTATAACGTGCAGCCTTCTTCACAGAAAGTTCCGTTAGCAACTAACTACATCTCCGAATTTGATTATTCAAATCAGTACGATGCAGAAAAACACGATGAACTAAAGAGAATCTATGGTTCACAATCCATTGCTGGTATGCTATATATGCTACAAGCAGAATCCTCTATGGCTTCAGATAAATTTATCTGGTCAGAAGAAGGAAGACTACACACTGTTTACACAGATGTAACTAGAGTAAACAATGTATTTACTAAAGCCAATCACGTATTTAGAGTTGGTGAAACTGTTCATTTGTCTGGTACAGGTGCGGCAGCCGCTATCAAAAGACGTGGTGTGATTTCAGCTGTTGATGCTAATACTTTTAAGTAGAAGCTTACAAAAACGCAGGTTTTGCTGCATTGGGTGCTGCTGATATTGTAGCATTTGTGGACGGTTCTGAATTTGGAAAAGGTAGTGATGAAATGAACGGTAGTCTTTCTACAGATTTTACAATCTTAGAAAACAAACCAATCATTTTGAGAGATACCTTTAAGGTAAATGGTTCTGATACCGCACAAATATGCTGGATAAATCACCCAGATGGTGGTTACCTATGGTTTTTACATGACCAAAGAAACACACGAAGACGTTGGGAAGACCGAATGGAACTTTCAATGTTGAACGGAGAAGCAGCAGAAACTGGATCAGCAGCAGAGGCTAATGGTACTACGGGTACAGAAGGTCTTTTTGAAGCTATTAAAACGAGAGGTAACTCTTTCCAAGGTCTTGCTGATGATATTACTGACTTTGATGATATCGTTAGACGATTCGACGCACAAGGTAAGATCCAAGATTATATGTTCTACGTAGATAGAGATCAGTCTTTGGCTATCGATAATATGTTAGGTGCTTTGAATGCTGGTTACAGTGGAGGTATTTCTTACGGTATTTTTGATAACGATAAGGATATGTCTGTAAATCTAGGATTTAAAGGATTTACTAGAGGAACTTATAACTTCTTCAAAACAGATTCAAAATTGTTTAACGATCCTACTACTATGGGTGCTGTAGATCCTGCATCTAAAATTAGAGGTGTACTTATTCCTGTTGGAACTAAAGAAGTTTACGAAGGTTCATATAACGGTAACGGAGCAGGTAGCAAAATCACTACTCCTTTCTTACAATGTATGTATCGTGCATCAGAGGTAGAAAACAGAAAATACAAAACTTGGATCACAGGTTCTGTTTACGGTGGAACACCTACTGATGGAAGTGATGTAATGAAAGAACACCACTTATCCGAAAGAATGCTTAACACTGTAGGTGCTAACAACTTTATGCTTTTTGAAGGAGCATAATAACTTTCAAATAAAACACTGAATGGGAGCATGAAACCTCCCATTCTTTTTACACATTAATTAAAATTAAATATTATTAAAATGACCAAGTTAAAAAAAGTTTGGACGGCTAAAACTTACCGTCTTAAAGACAACAGATCAGGTGAAACATTCACCATCAAAGTAGGAAAAAAAGGAAACCTTATTTACACAAATGAAAAAGAGCAAGTAAGTAGAGCAATTCGTCATTGTCCTAACCAACGATCTATTTTCGTGGATGAACAAGATAACTTCGCACTAGTTGAAACAATTGTGTTTAGAAAAGGTTATTTAGAAGTACCTGCTCATAGACAAATTACACAAGAGTTTTTAGACCATCACCCTTCAAATGGTTTATTGTTTGAGGAAGTAAACGATGAGATGGAAGCTAAAGAAAGTATGGAGAATGAAGAGTTGGTAATGGATGCCAAAGTTGCTGTTAGAGAAACTTCTAAAGATAAAAATGGTATTCATAAACTCAAAGCTGTTGTATCTGTACTAAAAGGTTCTGTTGAGCAAGCTAATAAAATGGGTATTGAAGAGTTAAAGTCTGTACTATACAACGAAATCGAATACGATGTAAGCAGGTTTGTTGATGAAAATGGACACGTAACTATGTTTGAAGATGACTACATTTTAACTAAATATCAAATACTTAGAGCATTGAGAGAGGGAGTTATTAGAAAAAGCCCTAATGGAAAATCAATATTGTGGAGTAAAGATAAAACAGTTATCGCAACAGCACCAAGAAGCATAGACGTAGTAGAGTTCTTCACAGAATACCTTACTACAGACGATGGTTTACTAGTAGCAGAGGAAATCACTAGACGACTAACTACAAAAAAAACCAAATAAACTTAGTTAGTAGATAAACTAAACCCTTAGATTTATTTCTAGGGGTTTTTTATTTAAAATCGTTATAATCAGTCAATCGTATTTATTTAGTATATTTGTATTTACTAAATAATAGATAAATGTTAGATACTATATACAAAACATTACTAACAATTATAAACAAGGAAAATCAAGGTTATATTAACCCTACTGAATTTAACTTGGTGGCTAATAATGTTCAGCAAGAAATATTTAGAGGGTATTTTGGAGATGAGAACAAAGATAAACTAAAGAAAAACAGTAACTCTACAAGTAGAGGATATAGTAACCTAGCATTCAATGAACGCCAAAGGATCAATCAGTTTTCAGAGATAGCTACAATAATTAAAACAGGTAATTCTTTTTTACTACCAGAAAATCTTTTCTTTTTGGAGGACGACGGTGTTACATCAATAAGTTCTACAGAAACTAATGGATTAGTAAACAGAGTTATAGAAGAAGTAGAAAGAAGTCAAATGGCTTATTTATCTATATCAGAAGCAGGAAGTACAGAACAATTCCCTATTTACGAAAGATACTCTAATAATATTTTAGTATCACCAGATACTATTGACGAAATACAAATAAGATATATAAGAACACCGAAACAACCCAATTGGACTTATTTTGAGTTAAGTAGCGGAGACCCTGTTTTTAACCCAGCAAACCCTAGTTATCAAGATTTTGAACTACACGAATCAGAATTTACAAATATAGTTCTGAGAATGTTATCATATTTCGGAATAAACCTAAGGGAAGCCGATGTCATTAACGTAGCAGAAACTTTAAAAGACAAGATGACAAGGAAAGATCAAATTAACGGTAGAGACGCATGAAACTAAACAACCAAGATTTACTAAAACCATCTATCGATTATTACGAAAACAGAGAGGTACATGGTGATTATCAATACATTACATTAGAGGAAATAGTTAATAACTACATGATGTCTCGTGATGACGATGACTACACAGCTAATGTTCCTAGATTCAAAGTTTTATATCACGCAAGGAGAGGATTTAGAGAATTGTATTATGATGTTATAAGAGAAATACGACACATATCTTTAGAGTTATCCCCCACACTTCAGGTTACTTTACCTCCTGACTTTGTTAACTATGTTAGGATTTGTTGGATTGACGATATGGGTCAATTACACCCTATGGCTATAGATAAAAGAATGGATATATCTAGAGAGTATTTACAAGATCATCAATATGAATTTTTATATAATGATGAAGGGAATATATTGATAGGAGATAGAACTAACAAAGATTACCATCCTAATGTTTTAGGTTGTAATTATAGAAAATATTCCATCTGTAACACAGGCTTTAATCCTAATGTAGATGCTAGTAGGCTTTTTGCAAACGGTAGGTACAACATTAACAAAACAGAAGGTATTATTCAGTTTGGTTCAGAGGTAAACGGTAGAGAAATATCACTAGAATATATTTCAGACGGTTTATTTACTGGAAGTGAAGGAATACCAGAAAAAGAAATAAGGATTCATAAATTTGCCGAAGACACTATTATAAATTACATTTCTTACGAATTAATCAAGAATCGTAGGAACATTCCAGCGAATCAAAAAATGATGTCTAGGAAAGAATATTACAATAGTAGAAGACTATGTAAACTAAGAATCAACACGTTAAGAAAAGACGAACTGTTACAGTCTTTCAGAAAATCGACCATGTGGATTAAGTAATAAATTAAATATAATATAATGCAACCGTTAAACAATTACATTGTCTGTAAAGACTTACAAAAACAAAAAAGCGAAGGGTTTGTCATAAAAACCAATAATAGATTCGTAGAATTAGAAGTGGTATCTTCATCACAGGACAATGTCAAAGTAGGCGATATTGTTAAAGTTTCAGCGAACGCTGGGGAGAAGGATGAGGATTACACCATTATTAGATCAACCGATATAATTTATATACTATGAAAGGTGAGTCAATAGAACCAAAAATACAAATGGTTAGACAGTATATATATGACAAAAAGGGCGTTGATATAAAAAACATCATCGTAAAAACACATGATGATTTAATGAAGTTAAATCATTGTTATAACGTAGCTAAAGATTTTTACTTCAAACAAATGGGTTTCGTATAAATCCAAAAAGAATACCAAATGAAACTTAAAAATACCTTTATAGACAGCAAGATGAATAAAGACGTAGATGAACGTCTTGTGCCTAAAGGTCAGTATCCGCACGCAGAAAATATAAGGGTTTCTAATAGCGATGGTTCGGATGCAGGTTCAGTTGAGAATATAAAAGGTAATGAACAATTAACAAATTTAGGACTTACTAACGCTAAATGTATTGGTGCTATTGGTGATAACTCAAATAGAAAAATATATTGGTTTGTAACTTCTGATGAAAAAGATTTAGTATTAGAGTACGATAAAACAAAAGACATTGACCCTTTAACAACACTACTAGAATCTACAAACCCTAATGGTGTATTAAACTTTAGTAAAGATTTCTTAATTACGGGTGTTAATAAGTTAATAAACGACGACTCAAACGATGATCTGTTATTTTGGACAGATAACCGAAACCCACCAAGAGTAATTAATATAGAACGCTTCAAAGGCTCTTTACCTGATTCGTTCGCAGAAGCAGATATATCGGTGATCAAAGCACCACCCCTAAAAGCACCAGAGTTTACTTTTTCACTAACTCTTGAATCATCTATTGATTCGTTAGATGATAAATTCCTAGCGTTTGCATATCGATACAAATACTTAGATGGGGAGTATAGTGCTTTATCGTCTTTTACAAACTATGCGTTTTCACCTAGTGGATTAGACATTGACTTCGACACCCTTGAAAACAGAGGGATGCGTAATTCATTCAACGCGTTGAATATAACTTTAAATTCTGGAGGTAAGAATGTATCAGAGGTTCAGCTTTGTGTGAAAGAATCTAATTCTAATAATGTTTACATTGTGGAAGACTTTATTAAGGATGAGGATAATATAGTTGATAATAGTAATATAGTGTATAATTTTATCAACGATAAAACACTAAGGGTTTTACCTGACGATGAATTATTAAGAGCTTATGACAACGTACCCAGACTAGCCAAAGCACAGGACATAATTGGTAACAGATTAATGTATGCTAATTACGAAGAGGGTTTTGATGTTGGTAAGGTTGATTTTAGTTGTGATATTGTTTCTAACAGTATAGAAGGTGAGGAGTTACCTATAAGGTTAGTTAATTCAGATGCAAATATCGAGATTGATTTAGCTAATTTACCGTTGGTTAAGAATACTAGGTTAGATATAGGAATCACTATGTTAGGTAAATTACCTAGTAATGTTGATGATCAGGGTTCTGCTTCAAATTTCGCATACACATTTTCTTTTATTTTAGAAAGAGACTACACTGATTTAACAGATTTAACTTCTAGTACAGAGTTTTTTAATTTCATAACAGGTACTCCTCCTTTAGACCCTGGTGTAATGGTTAGGGTTTTCGATTCTATTGAAAATTCAGAACCTCCTGTTGGTACAGATTCTACTGCCCGTAATCCTTTTACTTATTTTTTATCTGGTACGATATTAACTATAAACTCACCTTCGCAAGAACATACAGACAGTACAATACCACAGACTATTGTTTATAATTGGGAATTTTCGGAATCTACCGACGCTAGTTTTTTATTAGAGGCATCCACAGCTTCTTTAAAGACCAATCGAAACCTAGAAGTAGGATTAATATATTTAGACGATTATGGTAGAAAATCAACAGTTTTATTATCAAACACAAATACTGTTGATATACCACAGTCTCTTTCAGAATTACAAAATAAATTAAGAGTTACCATACCACAAGGAATATTAGCTCCAGAAGAAGCTAATAACTATAAATTTGTAGTAAAACAAAATAAGGGGTTTTATGATAACATTATTACCACTAAATTTTTTATAGATGGTAACTTTGTTTGGTATAAGTTAGAACAATCAACCAAAGATAAAATAAGAGAGGGAGATACATTATATGTAAAAAGAGATGTCAATGGAACATTACCGATTCCGATTAAAGTAACCGTTTTAGAAATCTCCAATAAAGAACAAAATTTCATAGATGGTAATTTCTTTGATCAGACAACGGGTCAAATAACAGAGGGTCCAGAAAATTTACCAAATGTTGTAGAGATAATTGAACCAGCAGGGACTTACTTTAAAGTTAAACCATTAGGTTTCGCAGCCACATTTAGCCCTGATGCGTTTTTTATTAGAAAGTATTCCGCCAGAAGAGATAGTAGAGGAAGACAACCCGTAGCTACTGTTACAGGTTTGAGAAATGACACAGAATATTTTCCTATTAATCAAGGTGGTAAAGTCACAATAGAAATATTCGGACTGAGAAAAAGAGCAGAAGGCGGAGGTTTATTTGGAGGAGCTAGTGATGCTATATACACGGCAAAAAATACTTACCCTGTTTCAGAGGATTATCAGAATCTATATGATTTTTATGAGAAAGAGGTGGGTTTTGGTAATATCGAGTCTGATTTTAAGAATGACGCTGCGGACATTTTTTTCAATGCGGGTATAACAGAAGTCACAGGTGATAACATAACAAAAACGTTGTCTTTTGAAAGCCCTATGGGGGGAGGAGGTGTAGGTAGTAGAAGATCAGTTATAGACGTTACAGTAACCATTGAAAACTCTAACGGTCTAACCGTATTTGAAACAATACCAGAAACAAACCTATCAGAAATATACTACGAAACATCAGAGACATTTGATATAATAAATGGTTATCATATTGGTAAAGAACAATCTCAAACACCAACACAAGACGCTATTCACACATTAGATTTTTATAATTGTTATGCTATGGGGGAAGGTGTAGAATCCATATCTTTCCTAGATGTATTTAATAAACCAAATCTAAATATTGATCTAAGACCTTCGTCAACATCGGTAGAAAAGTTTAGAAAAATAAGAAGAAGAGCAGATATTACTTATAGTGAGGTATATAACGAGAACTCTAATATCAACGGACTAAACGAATTTAATTTAGCTAGAGCAAACTTCAAAGAAGATATTACCAAAGAATTTGGATCAATACAAAGAATTTATTCAAGAGACACAGACCTAGTAGTATTTCAAGAAGATAAAGTATCTAAAGTACTCTATGGTAAAGACTTATTGTTAAACGCAGATGGAACATCAAATGTGTCATCTATACAATCTGTATTAGGGCAACAAGTTCCGTACACAGGCGAATATGGAATTAGCTCTAACCCTGAAAGTTTTGCGTTTAATGGCAATAACATCTACTTCACAGACGTTAAAAGAGGTTGTGTTATGAGACTAGGTTTGAACGGATTAACTGAAATATCTAAATACGGAATGCGAAGGTATTTTATTGATAGCTCACGAGACAACTTTACTTTACCTAAATTAGGAGTATTTAACCCTTACGATGATGAGTACGTATTAAACACAGGTGTAAAAACATTGTCTTTTAATAACCCTAATCAAGGATGGGTTTCATTCTATTCGTATCAACCTGATTACATGATAGGTATGAATAATAATCTTTATTCTTTTTATCAAGGAGATCTGTATTTGCACGATAGTGATAACGTTAATCGTAATACTTTTTATGGTGTACAATACCCTTCTCGTATTAGTCTTATGGTGAACGATAGCCCCTCTGAAATTAAATTACTACAGTCTGTATCGTTAGAGGGTAATTATCAATGGGATACATCAATTAAGGCATATATAGATATGACTACAAATTCTATAAATAGCTCTATATTTGAATCTGAATATTTACAAAAAGAAGGTGTTTGGTTTGCTTACGCCAGACGTAACGAAGATACACGACATTTTGATTCTAAATCTACTTATGGTATCGGTGAAATAACATCTATAACACCTACAAGTATTGTGGTTAATGGGTTTAGTAACTCTTTAACAGCAGATGACAAAATTATTCAAGGTTCTTCTGAAAACATCATAGGTACAATTCAAAACTCCTCTACTGTAATGTGGGTTACTACAATAACCATGGATACTACAGCAGGATTAAATATAGGGGATTTCATATTAGGATATAAAAACCCCAGATACGAAGGAGGTAACCTAAGAGGATATACTATGAGAATGGACTTAAACGTTACTAAAAACGATAAAGTAGAGTTATTTGCAGTAAACTCTGATATAATAAAGAGTTACCCTTAATTTTCTGTATATTTACATATATAATCAATTCATAAAATAATCTAATATGTTAGGAATAATTTCTGGCGGAATAAGTGCTATATCAGGTGCAGCTAAGTTCTTTGAAGGTCGTAGGATGAAAAGAAAAGAACAAGAAGCAATGTCTCAATTTGAATGGCAAGAATTAGAAAACCCTTACGAATCTTTACAAGTTAGTACTTTAGGTGCAGATCTAGCAAGAGAAGAAATGAGTAGAACAACAGCTACAAGTGTAGATGCTCTAAGAGAAGCAGGTACTAGAGGTCTTGTAGGAGGTTTAGGTAGGGTACAAAGAGAGAACACATTAATGAATCGTGAGATTGGTGCTGACTTAGATATGCAACAAAGACGTATTGATGAAATGAGAGCAGGTCAAGATGTGATGAATCAGAATATGTTTGAACAAAGACAAACTACTGAACTACAAGGTTTAGGTAAGATGATGGATACTGGTATTGATATGAAGTATGGAGGTTTTGCAGATATAGCTACTGGTCTTGAATCCGCTGCAGCAGGAATAGGTGGTTTAAAAAAAGATAATAACCCAACGATCTCAAAAAAAGGTGGTTTTTCTTATGAAAAAACTAAACCGTTACCTACAGCAGGACAGATGTACGGAGGTTTAACATGGAATAATTAATAAAGTTTAAAATAATCATGGCAAAAGTAGGTACTGGTGCAGCTGGTTTACAGTTATCATATAACGACAGTAAGATGCCTCAAATCACTCAATATTGGGGTGGTAAAGGTCTTGAAGAACAAGCTAGAAAAAAAGCAGGTAAAGCAGCAAAACAAGCAGCTAAAGCTAAGAAGATAGACGAATGGAGTAAGAAATTTAAACCAGAGGATATAGCTGTTGAGTTTTCAAAATATGGAGATTATGACAACGCTATATACGGTTTTGGTGAAAAAGTAGCTAACGAATACGCTAGAGTACACAGGTCTGCCATGTACGGTTCAGAAGAAGATAAAGCGGATGCTAGGTTGAAAATGAATAAATTAAAACGAGCTGTTAACTTAGTTAATTCTGGAACAGAGTTACTAGGTACTAAATTTGCAGAATACCAAAAGGCTGACGACGCGGGTAAAGTTTCAGGAGCTGATAGATTTGGTAGAATTTTAAAACCTATTACAGTAGATGGAAAAATAGTCATAGAACTTGATGAAAATTATGAACCTGTTGGGTTAACAGAAGACGAAGAAGGTAATAGATTTAATATGCCTTATGTGGGTCTTATAGATGGTAGTTTTTCACCTATGGAAAGTAACGATATGCTGAAAGATACTAACGAGATATTGGATTTAGTTGGTACAAACGTAAGCGGATTAGTAAACGATGATAAATCCATAGAGTCAAAACAATGGGGAGAAAGACAAAGAGAACAAGCTAATAGACTTATTGATATAAAATTAGATAATGACGAAATCATGTCTGATTATTTATATCAAATTACCATGAAGACCGGAGAACCTATTGTTAAATACGGCGGTTTTACCGATGATGAACGCAAATTAGTTCGTGAAACGTTATATAATAGTGTAAAAGGAGGATATGATAAATACTTCAAAGAAAAATCTTTACCTAAAGACGATAGAACTTATGGATTTGGTTATAGTAAGGACGGCGGTACACTGATTTCCCCTATTTTCGATGAAGAAACAGGAATGTTATATGTAGAAACATTCGATGTTCAAACAGACACAAAGCACCAAATGAACACTGCTACAGGAAAACTAGAAGAAATACCTGTTAAGAATACAATACAAGGTTTGTCTTTAAAACTATCCCCTACTATATTAAACAAAACCAAAGATATTTTAGACTTAGAACCCAAGTCTAAAGTTTCAGATTTAATAAGAGGTAACAACGGAGATTGGTATGCTAAGATTGTTGAACAAGGAGCAGGTAGTAGAGATGTAGATGGTGCAGAAGAAGGTACAAAAAATGTTGCAGGATCATTTACAACAAGAAAACCCGTAAAAAAACTAACAGAATACAGAAAGTTAAACAAAAGTAATTTAACTGGTATATCTATGATACTCGGTGGAGAAACATCTGTAGATTTAGAAAACTATGCTGTTAATGAATTTAGTCAATATAAGCTACCCGATGTTTATAACGCTAGTCCTCAATCTACAGTATACGCTCCAGAAAAATATCAAGGAGATTTAACACAGAAGCAAATACAAATGGCTAGGGATGAACCTGATCGAAAAGCACAACAAAGATCAACCCCGAATATACCAGATGAATATATAAACTCTTTAGATTAATAATACGACATGGATGAATTTGAAAAACTATATAACGTAGTTAGTGAAACTAAATTATACAGTAAATCTTTTGATGAATTTAAAGAGAAGTACTCGAACGAAGAAAACATAAATAAACTATATAACGTAGTTAGTGAAACTAAATTATACAGTAAATCTTTTGATGAATTTAAAGATAAATACTTTAATCAACAATCATTAACACCCCCTGTGTCAAAAAAAGCACAAGCCGTACCGAGTGGGGGATCAGAATCAGTATCGGCAAATATTACTTCTTCATCGGAGTCCGTAGATCCCAACAACGCTATAAAACTACAAGAAAGAGCGACTAAAGAAATCATTCAAGAGTATGAGAAACAAGGTGTAAAAAACTATAACATTACACCAGAAGAAGTCAATGAAAGAGCGACCGTAATACAGCTCAAAGATCAAACTACACCTGTATTCGATAGAAACTCATTAAACCTACCAGACAAAGATTATCAAGGTTTGGCTGCTTATGAAGCAACACAAAAACCAGACTATGAGAAATTTACTGTAGAAAAACAGAAAAAGAATTTTGAAGAATTAGCTAATAGAGATACTTTTAAGTACAAGAAAAGTATTATAAACGAACCTATAGATTACGAAAATACGGTTTTGAACTTTACTGATCAACAGAAAGAAGATATAGCTGTTCAAAAACCAGAAACCGTTAGTAAAATATATGGAGGTGATTTAGATCAATACGGTATAGATTTTGAAGATTTTAATGGTTATATAGAAGGTGGTAATAACAGAATCAAAAAATTGTACAAAGATGGTTATTTCACAGATGACACAACAGATTTTTTCAAATCTGAATCAGATGAAAAACTAATTAGAGAGGTTGCTAAAAACAATACTTTATCAGGATATGTTAAAGATAGGGTGGATTACTTAAACGGTAAATACCTAGGGTTAATCAATACAAACAATTTAGAAGGTGCTAGAAAAGTAGAAGACGAAATTAAAAAAATTACCAAAGGTTATCAACAATATGTTAATGATAAACTACCCACTTATAAAAAAGCAATCGACGATAAGTTAGTAAAAGAATATGACGAATACAAAAACCAAAAGACACTAGGTGGTATTAAGAAAGAGAGAGGAATTACTGACTTACACAAAAAACTAGGTGATATTACATTCGGTAATTTCTTCGGGGGTATTGGTAAAGCAACAAGTAACATAACCTCTTTCGCTTTAGACTTAGTAGGTTCAGAAGGGGAAGCGGAATATCAAAGAATGATACAAGAAACCAACGATGAGTTAGACCATAATTCATTAACCTATGGTGTTGTATCTGGTAAAAAAGTAAATCATAAAGGTAAAAACTTAATTGTTAGTAGTAAAGGTAGAATAATAGATACTGACGAAAGTAAAGATATTACATCAATTGCTGATAAAATAGGGATTGACAGAGATACTGTTTTAGAAAAAGCAAAACAATCAGAAGAGGAAGGTACTACATATAGCCTCATGGGGTTAATTAGTATGGGTGCTTCTACACTTGGTGATTTAGCAGTTCAACTAGCTACCACTAAAGGTTTGTTAGGAGGAGCTAATAAAGTTAGTAAACTTAAAGCGTTAGGTACATCTATGGCTGTTCAGTCAGGTATGGTTACGTCATCTGTTTATGAAGACACATTATCACAACTTAGAAAAGCCAATATAAACGACGAAAAAGCTATAGGGGAAGCACTAGATTTGTCTTTTAATGCTGGGTTATTAACAGCAGGATTATCTATTATATCCCCTGATACGAAAGCGTTAGGCGTGTCTTTAAAAGGTGTCGATAAAAAATTCTCAAAAGAATTAGCAGAATCCTATGTTAAGTTTGGTAAAGAAGGGTTTAAAAGAACGTTTGCTAAAAAAGCAGCAGAGAAAGGTATAGACTTGACATCAGAAGGTGGTAAGCAAGTATTAGAAGAATTAGGAGAAAATATAGGACAAAAAAAACTAAACGAAGGTGTCAATGAAGAAGTCGGAAAAGACGTATTAGACACCAAAATTACAAAAGGGGAAATCATCGAAACAGGATTACTTTCTTTTTCTACTATTGGTTTAGTAACAGCTTTGAATAGTAAGTCTCCAAGCATCAATAAAGATAGGTTCGGAATGCTTGAATACTTTGCACAAGATGTAGAGACTTCTAAAGAATTTATCAATAACTTCAAAGAAGAAGGTGCTATATCTGAAAGTAGTGCAAACGATATTATTAAAGATATCGAAACCTACGCTAAGTATTCAAACAAAATACCAGAGGATACACCTATAGAGAAACTAGACCCTTTACTAAAGGCTGTAGATAAACGTAACGAACTAGAGCTAAAGAAGAAAAATCAAGATAAGGCTTTTCATAAAGAAATTAATGAAGAGATTGAAAAAGTAGATGAGGAAATAGCTGAAATAAGAAGTAGTAAAGTAGATGAAGAAATTACTAAAGATCAAGAAACAGATGTAGATAATAAAACAGAAGATGTTTTATCGGATCAGGAGTACGAAAAAATGTTGGATGATTATAATACTGCAGTTGAGATTGGCGCTATTGACGAAAGTGCCATTACTGAATTGGAGTTAGCCGACCGCCGTAACGCAGAAGAGGGAGAACTTTTACAGGAAGAGTTAGAACTTTTAGACTCTACTGAAAAACAAACAGGAGATAAGTACGCGTTTATCCACAAAAACTTGAGAGGAATCAGATCTCAAGATTATGGAGGTATTGCTGGAGATAATAACCTAAGGAAAGATAATAAAAGTTTCAATATTTTATACGCCAATAAAAAAGCAATACCTTTGGATGGACAAGCACAGGTAATGTCCCAAAAATTTGGTGATGAGATAACACCACAAGATATAATTGATTACGTGGAAGACAGGGAAAGAAACCCAGAAAAATATAAAACATCTAAAGACAAAAGAAAAAAATTAGAAAAAGCCATTGAGATAAATTTTGATTTAGAATCTTCTACAGACGCATACAAAAGATATATGAATTTAGATGATTCTAAAGAATCTTTTGAAGCACTTGATAAATTAGAAGATAAGGTTTTAACAAATGAGCAAATCAGTATAATAAAAAAATATTTAAAACAAAAAGGAGATGTTAAAAAACAACTTAAAACCAACAAAACAACAAGTAGAGGTGTACAACAACTTGATGAGACTACTCAAAGAAGCGAGAGAAGAAATGAAGGAAAAGAAGAAAACAAAGGAGTAGAGAAAGTAGCTGGAACATCGGGTACTAAGACAAAAAATATAAAAGGTTTATATGATGTAAACCGAAAGATATTTAATCTAAATAGAGTTCAAGCATTAGCATCATCCGTTATTCAAGATAGAATGATTGGACAGATGGCTAAACGCGCAGGTATTTCTAAAGAAAAAATGTATGATAAGATTGAGTTTAAGAAAGGGGATAAAAACACTTTAAAAGATTTACCAAAAGGTATTAAGTTTCAAATAGACGCTTTTCATGGAAGTCCTTATCAGTTTGATAAGTTCCAATTATCTAAAATAGGCACAGGAGAAGGTTTACAAGCATTTGGGTGGGGTTTGTACTTTACTGATTTAGAATCCATTGCAAGACATTATGCAAATGTTTTGTCAGAATACTCATTTTATATAAACGGTAAAAACGTAGATAATGTTAAGAAAGAATATCCATCTATTTATGTTGTTGGATTTGATTTACTTGGAGCAAAATCAAAACAAGATGCAATAAATGCAGTCAAAAACAGCAAGATAGCATCTAATAAACAAAAATCAAAAGCTATTGAATTATTAAACTCATTAGAGAGTTTTAGTTCCAAAAAAGATAGTCGGTTTTTATATGAAGTAACCCTTTTTAAAGGTAAAACACCTGACCAATACACTTGGTTGGAGTGGGATAAGGAGTTAACAAAAGAACAAAAGCAAAAAATAGCAGAGCAAGCAATTAAAGAAGGTCTTACCAAAGTTGCTTACACAAATGAAAGTGGAGTGAATGTTTTAAACACTTCAAATAACATAACTGGTGAAACTTATTACAAAGAATTACAAAAATCTTTTTTACTTGGAAGCGACAAAGAAGTATCTTTATTTCTTTTAAGAGCAGGCATCGATGGCATAAAATACCCTGCCGAAAGCATATCAAGAGGAGCGACAAGTGATACGGCAAGAGGATTCAACTATGTTGTATTTGATGAAAATGCTGTAAGTATAGAAGAGGTAATCAAGTTTCAAAAGGATGCCGAAAAAACTAGAGGTGCTGCTATGGTTAACATGGATGGAACAGCTATCATCTACGCTTTAACAGACCCTAACGTATCTACGCCACTTCACGAAATGGCACACGTTTACGAGCATTATTTAAACGAATCAGAAAAAACAGCTATTAAACAATGGGCTAAAACTAAAGAGTGGACTACGGAAACATCAGAGAAATTCGCTAGAGGTTTTGAAAAATATTTAGCAGATGGTAAAGCACCTACTTCTGATTTAAGAAAAATGTTTGAGAGATTTAAAAAATGGTTAACTGATATTTATAATGGTATTAAAGATAGTGAAATAGATCTTAAACTTAATGATGAAATGAAGACCATATACGATAAGATGTTAGGAGGAGATCAAGTAGAAAAACAGTCAGGATTAATAGAAAAACAGTCAGGATTAACTAAAACAAAAAAACCAACTAAAAAAACAAAAACTTCTATTGATGAATCGAAAATAGAAGATGTAGATTTTGAAGAAGTCGATGGTAAAAAAGAAAAACCAAAAGATAAAGTAAGACCCGAAAAAGTTATTCATGAAGAGTATGTAGATAACGACGGTAACGAGTTAATTGCTACCACGACTAAAGACGGAACTAAAACTTTCTACTACAAACAAAAAGGTAAATCATTTAGTTTTGGTACAGGTAAAAAGAAAACAGCTACACAACAAGAATTAGTCGATAACGGTATTCTTTCAACTTCTACAACCCCTATTAAGTCTTACACTAGTTTGGATGCAGGTAAAGGTAAATCTTTTGAAAACGATTTAAAACAATTACTACAAGATAGAATTAAAGAGATCAAAACTCAAATAAAAGAAGAGAAGAAAGAATCGAAGAGATCTGTACTAATAGAAGAATTAAACAACAAAAAGAAACAGTTATCATCTTTAAACAAGGACACGACTAGAACAAACATGAGTCAAGAGTTAGATGAACAACTAGACGAGGTTATTGAAGAAATTAGTAAAAAAGAATCTGAAAAAGAAACAAAACTCACTCAATTACAAAAACTTAATAAGTTTATATCTGGGGGTAGAAAAAGGGTATTTGGTTTTGTTAATAAAACCACATTACCTATAGTTTCTGAAATAGAGTTAATAGGTTCTAAGTTGTCTGAATTACAGATGATTTCAAAAGAGAATGCTAAAAAGTATAAGACCACATATAAAAAAGCATTAGAAAATTACATTTTCAAAAGTAAATTAGACAAAGAAACAGCTAAGGTTAATCTAACAGGGATGGTTAAAGACCTAATGACACCTGTTGATAGGAATACAAATTCTAAAGATGCGTATGACCAACTTAGTAAAGTATCTAAAGATTTAGCCGATACAGTAATCGGACTAAGATCACACATCGATTCCTTCTCTAAAATAGTTACCGAAGACCCTGCTTTTGAAAGAATGTCAGAAGAATCTAAACAAAACATATTAGACAATTTAGGGGATTATGTGCATCAGACATATCTGTATTTTAAAGAAAAAGATTACAACCCTTCAGAAGGTTTAATCAACGAAGCAATACGAGAAGAAGCTAAACAAATAATGATCGATGAAGGTATCGGTTATAAAAAAGCAATAGACAAAGCTACTAAAACAGTAAACGATTTACTAGAGAAATGGGACGATATTAGAAATCCTAAAAATACTTATTCTAGTATCAACACCTCTACAAACACTTTGTCCATGAGTGATGATTCACTTAAAGCTAAGGTACGGAAAGCTAAAAACAAAAAACTATGGGATCAAGCAGTAAAAGAAGCATCTGAAAAATACCCTAAGTTTAAGAAAAACCACAAAATGGTTTTAGATGAAGCTATTTCTATTTATGAAGGTTTAGGTGGTTTATTTCAACCAATGCCCGACCATATTAAAAAGTTACTAGGGGATATTAAATTACCAGAAGATCAGTACTTATCTACAATGATGGCTGTTGGTAAAATGGTTTATAAAGCACAAGCGTTAAAAACAATAAACGATAGATTTTTTGGTGAGTTTATATTCAATGAAAAACCTACAAAAAACGCTAAAGAATACGTTCAGGTAAATGATAAATCTAGTCCGCTGCACGGTAAGTGGGTTAATGAGTTTATAGCTAAGGAGTTTGAACAAGAGCCTATCTATAAAGCTAATACTACAGTAGGTCAAATTTACTTCAATGCTTTGACAGCAATGCGTAAGTCTAAAATCCTACCTACTTCGAGTACATGGTTTAAAAACATAACTGGTTTAGCTGTATTTGGTCAAATATTGAATGGTAACTTTATTCTTTTAGAAGACCCTAAGGCATTTTTTCAATCTGTTGCAGGTAGAGGTAAGATGATGTTTACTGGAAACAGAACCGATTTCACAAAACAAATATTTGCAGACGCAGCAGAAGCAGGTGTATTATCTACAGATATAAACCTAATTACTATGGGTTATATAGATGATATGTACAAACAAATGAGTTTAGGGAATGAATCAGCAGCAATAAATAAATTCGATAAACTACAGAAAACAATTAGAAGAGGAGCTGGAAAGTTAGATAAAGAACTCGGTCAGAGATATGCACAAGTAGATGATTATGGTAAAGCTATGGCTGTTTACGCACAAAAAGGATCAATGGCTAAAAAACTATATGGTAAAGAATATAAGGATTTAACAGAAACAGAAAGGATCGATGTACTACGTCAAACAGGAAACGATGTTAAGTTAGGAAACCCTACTTTTTCAAGATTACCTAGTTGGTTTAAAGACGTAGCTAGATTCCCTACAGGTGATTACGTTTCTTTTCAAATAGAAGCTACTAGATCGTTTGTAGGTGCTATTGCGATAGCGTACAATGATATTAAAACAGTTTCTACAGGTGTTGATTTTAGAGGGAATAAGATCAACGATGTTCAGAGAAAAGCCTATTTAAAATCTTTCGGTAAAAGGTCAGCAGGAATTAGTCTAATTGTAGGGTTCAATTTACTACTGAAACATAGCATAGAATCTATTTATAGATATTTTTCTGATGACGACGAAGAGGAAATAATATTGAAAAAAGAAGCCGTTAACCTAAGACCTTTTTGGGTTGATGATAATCTGATTATAGAAAATATAGATGAGAAAGGTAATGCTAAATTCATAGATTATTCTGGTCAAGACCCTTACGCTAAAACAATAGGTATGATGCATTTGGATTATAGTAGTGTCAAAGGATTATTTGAGCCAAATATGCTAATAAGTTTAATACGTGAAGCGTATGGAGGTAAAACAGATTTTGGTCAGCAATTATACACTAAAGAAGAACACCCTTTCTTTAAATTTTTAAAAGGAGTAAAACATATATTGGTAGGAGGTTACACCCCTCCACAAGCAGTATCTATGATATACGGTGCTAAAAAAGCGAAAAAAGAAGATGAGAATTGGGGGTCTGTTGGGGATTGGTCAAGATTAGCGGCGAGTAGAGCGGCTTTTAGAAAGTATGACTTTAATATCTACGCAAGCGCAACTAGTTTGGTATGGGATGTTACAGATGATGATTCTGCACCAAAATTAGGGTATAGTAAAAATGAAAGCCAAATGATATTTAGAATACAGAATATTAAAAAGGTAAGGGATGCGGTTAACGTACTCAATATGCACTACTATAAGAACAAAAATAAAAATACCAACGAAGGTGTTTCTAAATTTCAGAATGCCTTAGTTAGAAATTTTAGCTCATGGGAGAGAAACAATTTAATCAGTGTTTCAGAAGAGGAGTTTATAAGACAAGTTGAAGACCTAAAAAAGAATCCACAAAAAGCAATAAAACAAAAATAATGCCAACAAAGAAAACACCACCGAGTAAAAAGTACGCTAACGGTACTAAATACACTGATCCAGACGGTAAGACAAGGACTAGAAAGTCATACCCAAAAGGACACCCTAAACAAAAAGCATATTGTGCTAGGAGTGCTAAACAAAAACAAACAGAGAAAGTAAAGGTTAGACGTAAAGCATGGAAATGTTAAATTAATCAATCATGAAAAAAGCAACACAAAAATCCTGTTGGAAAGGATACGAAAAGAAAGGTACTAAAATAAAATCAGGTAAGAGAGTGAATAACTGTGTTAAAAAGAAAAAATAGTTTTATATTTGTTGTTAATTCAAAATTCAATATTATGAAAAAACTATTATTTATCGGATTACTAACACTAGGAATCTCAACATCGGTACAAGCACAATCACATAAAATGAAGATGTATTGTACAGGTTTTACAACAGGGTTTTATGATGGTTTTTGCTATACACAAGCACCATGTTATGAGCCAGTAGTTCCTGTATGTCCTACACCACATCGTCCAGATTTTACTTACATGGATGGATATCAAAGAGGTTTTACGCAAGGTAGAACAAAAGCTATTTATACGTTTTAATTTTGTATCTTTGATTTAACAGTACCTACTATGCCTCTGATCCGTAATAAACAAGCATACTAGAGTAGGTCTTTTAAGGTAATCGATCTTTACGGGGAGAGATAAAACCTTTCAAGTTAGGTGAGAAGACGTTCAAGCAAACCTTGATAAATTTTTTAAATAGAAATTAAATAGTTAATTAGCAGGTCAATATTACATTAAAAATGTATAACTAGCTATAGCAAGGAGAAATGATGTTGACCAACAACCTTGTGTGCGTCCTGAGTTGGAAGACTATTTTTTATATAGGTTTTTATAGGTCTTATAACTCGCACCAAGCGGGGGTTTCCAGTATTGGAACGGGACTTATAAGAACTTTTTTTATTTATGACTTATTTAGTTATAATGTTCGGCATATATATCTCTAGTAATTTATAGAGTTTGTCTTTAAGTTCGATCTTTAGTTTTTTAGATCTATTTTGTTTTAATAAGATCATAAAGGAGCTAACTACTTTGTTGAATTTGAAAGACTCTGTATAAGAAAAAATCATTTTTTCAAAACTATCATAATCAATAGAATCTTCACCAGTTTCTGTAAGCCAATTGTTCCAACCCCTGATAAATCTTTCAATACCTTTTATGTTTTTATCACTCCAACTCCCACCATCAAAATAATGTCCTATGAACATTAAATAGAATCGGACTACATCACTATCGTAGTTATCAAGACTGACAACATTTCCTTTACTCTTACTCATTTTTTCACCATTGTTTAAAATCATCCCTTGATGAATTACTTTTTTAAATGGTTCTTCAAAATCTATAAAACCAATATCGTTAAGAAACATAGTTATAAACCTTGAATAAATTAAGTGCATACAAGCGTGTTCTTTTCCACCAACGTATAAGTCAACAGGCTTAGGTTTAATTCCTTTTTTTAAGCAGTAAATAATAGTATAAATACTACTATCTACAAAAGTATCCATTGTATCATTTTCACCATCCAAAGGTATTTTACAACCCCAATTTCTTTGCCGACTAACGCACCAATCGTGTTGATTTTCTAACCAGTTTCTTTGAGCGTTAATGGTGCTTTTGGGGTAATCGATGGTATCAAGATTTTTAATCAATCTTTCTTTATAATCTGTTATTTTAAAATACCATTGATTAAGTGTTTTTTTAGTAGTAATATTTCCGCATCTCTCACATCTTTTTTCTTTGATTTGTTCACGAGCCAAAACAGTATCGCACTCATTACAAAAATCTACTTCTGCATTTTTTTTGTACGCTAATCCATTTTTATAAAGTTGGGTAAAAAGCCATTTTGAATGTTTTTGATAATCCTCATCGGAAGTGATAAGTAATTCTTCAAATTCAGTATTCATTTGTCTTATCTGAACTCTAAATTTATCAATGTTTTCATAAGTAACATCTTTAGGATTTCTCCCTACTTTCTTCGCATAATTTTCAGCAGGTAATCCAAAAGAATCATACCCAAAAGGCTGGAAAACTTCATTACCTATAAATCTTTGGTATCTACAATAACTATCTATTAACGCATAGTTATACCAATGTCCACAATGTAATCCGTTACCAGACGGATAAGGGAACATCGCTGTTATGTATTTATAATCCTTATTCATAACTCATATTATATTCAATTTCAAAAACACTTCGTAATGATCACTAATTTCTTTAGCTGTATCATCAACCATTTTAACAACTTCTTTAATTTTCTTTTTAGTAATCTTCTTGTCAATTGATAAGAACTTATCACCTAAAACCAACTTCTCTCTTTTAAAAAGATTCCCTTTCCTTTCTATTAATATAACAGATGCTTTCTTGGGTAATACACCCAACTCTTGTTCTAAAGCAGCAGCGTAGATATATAGTTGAGAATACTCCTCAGAAATATAAACATCTTCTTTATTCATGTCTCCTGTTTTGTAGTCGATAATCTTTTCGATCTTACCATCTTTTGAGGTGTTGGTATCGATATAACCGATCACGTAGAAGTCTTTACGGATGAGTCTCACCTCTCTTTCAAAAACATCATGGCGAGGGATACTCCTAAGTAACTCTTGTTCTTTATCGGAAAAGGTACTAAAGTCATTCTTCTCTAATGCTTCTCCAATACGTTTACCAAACTCTGTATAACCATTACCTTCAAACTTTTCTTTGAGGAAATATTGCCTAATGTAGTCTCTACGATTCTTTAGAAAACTACTTATTTGTGAGTAGGATAGGTATTGATTACCCTGTTTATCTTTTTTTGGGAGGATCATTATGATGTTTTAACAAGTTATTCATTATGGATTAACTATTACAGTTTATATGTAATTAGATTGTAAGTTATTGGTAACTAAGCATTGTCGTTTTATTAAGGGGGTTGTGTGTAATGCTACTTATCTCGCCAAGTCCATCCTAAACACCATTTGCAAAACAATCGGTTTATTAACTTAGGTTTTTTTGTAAAAGCAAATTCAATAGTATTTACTTTTGTTCCTGTAATTTCGTAACTACCTACAACTTTAGGTGTTTTAATTTGATTTGATATAAATGTGTTATTTTCCATTTTAATTAAGTTTGTGTTAAACCCACCAAGGAGTATCTTGCAACCGATCGCCAGCCATAATGCAACCATAAGGCATAATTCTATCTACTACTTCACCAAGCCCAAACTCTTCCATTTGTGCCTGAACATTATCAGCGTTTTTATAAGCTGTTGGTAGTTCTGAAATATCAATGTTTCCAGAAAAGAATCTTACATCTAATCCTTTTGTTTCCTCTTCAAAAACTTGCTCAATAGTTTTACCATCCTTTTTTCTTTTATGAGCAGTTCGGCTAATATTTCTCCCTGCTCCATGTGGTGCAAATCCTAAATTTGTTTCAGTAGTTGCTCCTTTTACAATTAAAACAGGTTCAGACATATTTAAAGGAATCAATCTTAATCCGTTGTAAGAGTCAGGTACAAACTTATCATCTAAAGGGGTTGCTCCTTTTGCGTGGTAAAATACATCTTCATCCTTGAATACAAAATTATGCTCATTCCAAAACTGCAATAATGGTTCAATACCAACCTTTTTAACCGTCTCGTTATGTATGGTAATATGGTTTAGTTTTGTCCAATCTCTTACAATTTGTAACGCTTCCCAATAGTCTTTTCCTTCTTGTGTATCGAAAGGAATCCACGCATTTCTTTTTAGGGTTTTAGGAGATAATTCTTTTCTGAATCGTTCAGCTACTTTCATTCCTTTTTTATACAAGTACGATCCAAAACCACGTGAGCCGTGATGTGTCACCATTATTGTTTCGCCTGTTTTTTCAGACTTTCCCACAAAAAGAAAGTGGTTTCCGTCTCCTTGCGTTCCTAAATGATTAGTAGATAACTCAATGCTTTTTTTGTCATTCAAAAATCTATTCGATTTTATGCGATCTGCTAATTCAGTAGGTAGTTCAGAATATTCATTTCGTCCACCACCACCAAAATGAGTTGTTTCGTGTGCAAAATCAAGAACTGTTTTAGGGTCAACCATTCCGAAATTAGTCATCATTACAGAGCAACAAATATCAGCCGAGTGCATAGATGGATGTATTGCGTTTTTTGCACCAACTACACCACCAACAGGTATTTGCCCTTTTTCACCAGTTGGACAAGCATCAGGCATTACAGAGCCGTTTACAATTGTAGGGGTCTGCATTAATATATCCATTGTTTCAAATACTTGCTGAACATTAGAAACTTCTTCTTCGTGTTCTGCTCTAATATTCTTGTGGTATTTCAAACCTGTTTGTGGCTCAATTGGTGACGGTGGCTTTATTTCATCAATAAACGACTTCAAAGCATTACCTGACAAGTTTCTTTTATTCGCTTCTTCAATAACTTCACCAAACCATTTTGCAGGCTTGTATCCTAATTCTATTAATGTATTTCCAGTTATCATAATTGTAAATTTAATTCGTTTTTTAATACCGTACTACCGCCAACAACGGCTAAAATTAATAGCCTTATGATTCTTAGTTTTTTAATTGATTAGTTCATTACTTAGGCTACTAATCTTAGCCAAACCGTTAACATTAATAGTACTCAGAATCAACATCAAGCAATATAAAATCTACTGATTCAGAGTAGTATCCGTTACTTTCACCAAACCATCTAATATCTACATATCCTTTAATTGTTGCGAACTTATAGTAAGTCCAAGTACAAGAACCCCAATCTTCTAATTCTCTGGTTCGTTCAACATCTTCTTCTGAAGTTGGTTCGTAATTAGAAACCTCTTCCGCTTTTAATATTGGGCTTCCAACCAAGTCTTGTAAGTCACCAACTATATCTTCAATAGTTACACTTTCGCAACATTCTTGTACGTGATACATTTTATATTGTTTTTCATCTTCACAAGTAAATATTATCTCGTCATTGTCGTTTTTTTCTACTTTAGTAAGTGTTTTACCAATCAATTCTTTTAATCTATTCATTTTATTTAAGTTTTGTATTTATAATTCCGTACTAATGCTAACAACGCCTATCGTCAGCACTTCGTATATACTCAACGTTGCAATACTTACGTATCAGTTTAAAAGTTTCATTTATATCTGTGAAACAAAAAGACTTATCTATACGTACAGGTAAAAATGCTATTGTAAATCCGTGTTCGGATTTGTATCGTTCTTTTACTAATTGTCCGTTAATCTTGTATAAGTATACCCAAGGGAAGTTTGCCACAAACTGAACTCCTATTCCTATTTTATCAAGCCTTCTCCCTAGTGTCTCTAATTGTTCCATATTTTGTTTAACCCACCTCATTTTTCAACTCTTTCAAATGAGCCTTAGTAAACTTAGTTACTTTACCTTTAGCTGTAGATGTAACAGCACTAAGGATTGTAAATGCTTTTTCTTTTTCGTCTTTTGTCATCTTAGAAATCCTATCCACTAACTCTTTTTTAATTTTTATGGTGTATCTCCCACCATTCATAAGAGCTTCTAACAATCCTTTATCTATATTTTCTTTTTTCTCAATACTACCTCTTATAGAAAACCTATTAACAACAGGTGCGTTGTTTGATTTAGGGTGAGGTTCTAAGGTCTTTAGTTTATCAAATACTTGATAAGTAGCGAAAACATCTCTTTCACAATACCTAGTTATTTGATCGATATTTTTTTCAGGGTCTTCCCAAAAGAATTTAGGGACGTTTGAGCCTTGTAAATCTTCTTTGGGTGATTTAATACCTAGTGTTGTACAAAGACTTAATAAAGATGATGAGTTGAAGGAAGTACCCCTCCATAAATCTTTAGTATCTAGTATATGATCTAACTCCCATGGCTTAAGTCCAGATGTATCCAATAACTTATGTGGTGTTAACCCAAAAGAGTAACCTCTTTGTATGATATAAGGTATATCGAATTGTTTAATAGAATGCCCGCAAACAGAACCATCGTGTCGATCTAAACAATTATAAAAATCTATAAGTAATTGTTTTTCATCTAAATTATTGAACGTTTGTGTTATGAAGTTATCTTTTACAAGTTTACCAACAGTGATACATACAATTCTACCAAATTCTGAATACAACGCCGCTTCTTTAGAATACGTTTCGATTAATTGATTATTAATTAAATCATCTTTTTTCTTCTTGTATTCCCATGCGTCAAACAAAGGAGTGTCTAGTTCTAATTCTTTTACTCGTGTTGACGTTTCTATATCTAGGAATAGAATATCTTCAATGTTAATGTTTTTTAGTAGTCTCATTTTTTAAATTTTTGAATATGTGTGCAATTACATCTACTGTCCAGCTATCCCCTAGCACGCAAGCAGCTTCATTTTGTGTTAAGTTGTCTGTGTAACCCTTTGGTATATTTTGACAAGATTCACGCTCTCTGTTGTTCATATATCTAACACCTTCGTAAAGGCTCAAATCCATCCCTTCAACTAATTGGTTAATTTCTTTAGCGTTCTTGCCTTTGAAGTTTTTATTAAAGTGTTCTTTTATTTTATCGAAATGATCTTTATTTTTGAAAATCAAAGTAGTAAATCCTGTGTTAAAATATCTATGACACATTTTTATAGGTGTGCTTAATGGTCTTGAATCACTTTCTAATAAAGTACGTGCCTTTTTCCTATCAGAATATCCATCAATAAGGAAATCGTTTAGTTCCAATTTTAAATCATTTGGTTGTTTTATATTTGGGATATTAGTCCAATAAAGTCTGTGTCTTAAATGAGGTGCCACTTTTTCCGAATTTATAACAATAGGGTCAAATTTTAAAACATTACTAATGAAATCCTGATGTTTTTTCTTCATCCTAACATTTTCAAGTAAAAACCACTTAGGTTTCGTTTCCTGTAATAACCTAATATATTCAAAAAACAAGTTACTTTTTACACCGTATAGACCTAATCTTTCTTTATTAGCTGCACTAAAATCTTGACAAGGACTACCACCAATTAATAAGTCAATTTTAGGTAAATCTGTGGATTTTATTTTTGTTATGTCTCCTAATCTATTATGGGTATCTTGTGGGTAATTTTTATTTGCTACTTTGATAGCTGAATTTTTTATTTCACTACTGTAATAATTAGTAACCGGTATATCGGCTTTTTGTAAAGCTATTCTACCACAACTCATACCGTCAAATAAACTTAATACATTCATAACTACAACCCTGTATCGTTTCTAATTATTCTTATTTGTTTACCTAACTCTTTCAATGTTGTTGTAACATCTTCGTCTATATCATCCATCATATTTTCAAACAAATCATTTACTAAATCGTGTAGTAAGTTTGTTTTTTCGTTTGTGTAATTGATTCTCTCTTGTGTTAACATACTTATTTTAATTTATTTTTAATCAATATTTCAATAACTTGATCGCAATCTTTTTGATTTCTAGGCATGAATACCGCTGGAGGGTTTTTCATTTCAGACAAAAGTTTTAAAAACATTTTCCAACGTAAAGGAAACGATTCATTTGCTCTACCTTTGCATTCAATAACCCACTTAGGATTTTTTCTTTTATCATTAAAATCTATAGTGTATGATATTTTTCTAATATCTCTTTTATCTTTTAGTGTTAAACTTCTTTTTTGAGATCTGATATAACAAGGGAAATTTAATTTAATAGGTGGGTGAATTTCGTAAGTAATCCCCCCCCTTTCAAATTTAAAACCGTTGTTCTTTAGTTGTTTATACATATAAACCTCTAACCCAGAATCAAATTTTATTCCATCGTAAATCTGTTTTTTTGACCTTACTATTTGTCGTCCTTTTCTCATAAAACTTTAATTGTTAACATGATCATAAACAAGACCAATACAATAAGAAAAACATTTAAGAACAATAGACCTTTATCTGTTATTTCCCAAATCTCTTTTATTGTCATTTTTTTAAGGATTCTAAGAAATTCTTTATTTGTCATTATTAATTGATCTTAACTTTAGGATTACCATATTTCTCAACCAACCAATCCTTAACATACATATCATATTGTTTTTGTGTTGGTTGTTTCATAATACAGAATTTAATAAACTTCTCTTCTTGTTTTTCAATCTTCTCTTTTTCTTTCTTCTCTTTGGATTCTCTAGCTAACCTTTCCTTTGTACCATCTATTTTGTGTATGATTTTATAACACTCCGCAATATAGTAATTATAATCGACTTTATAATCAGAAAATGAGTCTTTTTTTACATATTTGTTTAATAACTTGACTTTATTGCCTCCTGCTTCAACTTCAATAATTCTATGTCCGTATTTTTCACCTACATGATGCTTACGTAATGTTAGTCCTTCTGTAGCTATATAGTATCTATTTGTTTTTTGTGTGGGTATAGATTCATCTATTTCAGAAGAGTACAAATCACAATACCAATCCCCAATCGCTCTAAATGTTTTACAAAAATCATAAATGTTTGTACACTGTTTTATAGTGTCCTCTACGGGTATGTTTTCTAAGAAGTATTTGTGTAATGCTTCCGTTACTATTGTTTGAGATAGTGATTTATGATACTCCTCGTCTCTAATGGTTTCGGCGTAAGTTTTAAAAGCACCTTTTGATTTTACTTTACCATCTGTATCAAGAGCGATGTAATTATTCACATCTCTGATAATCATTTTTTTGTATAGTGCGTATTCTAATGTTAATCCTGTTTTATTCTCCCACTGCTTACAAAGCTCGTACAGTTTGTTTTTTTGATCTTTGGGTATTTTTACAGTTAGACCATCTGTGTTAATTTGTAGCATGGTTAAATCATTCATGTTACTCATTAACATTTCAGACAACATACATAGTGATAGCTGACCAGCTAAAGTGGTTTTCAATGTGTACAAAGGATCGTACAACCAACTGTACTCTGAATTACTTTTGCCATAAACGCTGTTCAAGGATAGCTTAAACCCAGTGTTCATTACTTTATCTCCGTTTTTCTTAGCTTCTAATCTAGGTTTTAATAATCCATATTCGTACACATCTAAAAACTCTTTACCTAAGTGTTTTGGGTAAAGCTTATTAACAATAGCTAAACTAGGGTATAAACTAGCGACATCAACATCTACAAGAATATGTGTATCTGTAGATTCGTACACCCCAGATTTAATACTACCGTGAATACCTCCTGTACCTAAATCGAATATAAAACCTTTATAATTAAAACTATATTTGAAACTACCTTTTAATTCTGTTACTTTAATGGATGATAAATAACTAAGTAAGTCCTTAAAATTGTCTGTGGTAAAATTTATATACTTCGGAATACATTCTGAAAAATTAAATTCTTTTCTATGTGTTCTTTTTTTTCTAATAATTTTCTCATCAACCCCTAATTCACTACAATATAACTTTAACGTTAAATCTTCTCCAATCTTACTATCTGGGAAATTCATACAGTTCAATCCGTATTTTTTGTGAATACCTCTTCTTAGTTCTATTTTACCTGTGGTTTTCAAGTAAAAATCTAGGGTGGAATCAACATCGTTAAGGTTATAGTCCAGTATCTCTTGAACTTGTTGTTGTGTAGTTATTGTATCCGTATGCTTGTATGGCATATCTTGAACATTGTCATAACGCAGGGCGATCTGTAACTTCTTCAAGGAAGTCATTCTAGCGTAATTATCGTAGTGCCATATTTTGAATAAATCTAATTGTGGGATTTTAACATATTGATCTTTAATAGATGACCATTCTTCTTTGATGACAGATTGTGCTTTTTCGTAGATCGAATCGACCATTTCGTCAACAGTAAAACACTCCCATTCTGTGTATTCGTTTAATATATAATGTAATACAGGATAATCAAAATCTAAATTGTTAACACCTACCTGACCCCTGACGGATTTTAAATGTTTTACTAAATCCTCTATATCGTTCCTTTCATCCTCAAGACTATAATACCAAATGACGTACTGAACTAATTCTTTTGTATCTATGTTTCGTGCAGTGTAAGTAAAACAGTTACTAAGTGTTTCGATGTCATACACCCATATTTGTCTGTTATTCATAATTAATTTCATATAAATCCTAGATTTACAGACATATCCTTATCGTTATCAAAAATACCGTAAGAAATACCCCCATTTAGTTTAGTAGAATTACTGTCACCTGTTATCATAGGTGTAGAACAAGCATTCAACTTGGTTATTTCATTGTCACCGTTGAAAATAATATTAACTCTTAACTCTTTATTGTCTATGTATTTTATGATACTGACCCATGAAGCACTTCCATCACTAAAACCATCCGATTCTACTTTATATTCTGATTTAGACAACGATTGTTCTATTAAAGACCTCATTGTTACCTCTTCTGACTCTCCTTTTTTATTTTTAATGTATATTTTCATTATTTATCTTTAAAATCAGAGACAGTAGCCTCTGTGGTTAATATCATTGTTGCAATAGAAGCTGCGGATTCTAATGCGACTCTAGTAACTTTTTTAGGGTCTATCACACCAGCTTTCAATAAGTTTTCGTAATTATCTGTTTTGAGGTTATAACCTAAAGGATAAGAAGCGAAAGGTATATTCTTTAATATTTTAGATGGTTTTAATCCAGCATTACTTAAAATCTTATCGATAGGGGACTTTAGAGATTTCAATAGAATATTCATCCCTTTCTTTATGTCTTTATTCTCCTCTTCCGTTATCGCATCGAACTCTAAAACAATAGACGCATCTAGTAATGCTATACCTCCTCCTGCGACAACACCTTCTTCTATAGCTGCTTTTGTTGCTGATAATGCATCATCTATTCTATCTTTCTTTTCGTTCATCTCCACCTCTGTATTTGCACCAACATATATTACGGCTACACCTCCAACTAATTTGGCTATACGATCTCTTAGGTCTTTTTCATCTACTTCGTGTTTGCAGTTTTCTGCTTGTTGTGTTAAATCATCAATTTGTTTTTTGATTAGTGTACTGTCCCCACCACCTTTTATGAGAGTGGTTCTTTCAGAATCAACTACAATTTTCTCTACCGAACCAAACATTGATTGATTAAATTTATCTACAGTATTCCCAGTATTCTCTGATACTAATGTACTCCCTGTTAATACACATAGATCATTGACAAAATTAGTTCTTTTGTCTTGATAGGAAGGTGCTTTTATAGGTATAATCCTAGAGTTCCCTTTTAATTTATTATGTACTAGAGTTCCGATCACCTCTCCTTCAAAATCATGTGCTACAATTACTAGTGGTCTCTTTAGTTCTATAGATGCGTTTATGATAGGTAATATATCTTTTGCACTTGCTACCTTACCATCATAAAATATAATTAGTGGATTCTCATATTCTGCTGTTAATTTCTTAGGGTTTGTTACAAAATATGGTGATAACAATCCATTGATGAATTGGGTTCCTTCTACCAATTCTACATAGGTTTTAGTATCTTTAGATTCTTCGACTCTGATTACCCCTTCTTTACCGACCTTATCAAATGCTTTAGAGATAATCTCTCCTATGTACTCATCTCCGTTTGCTGAAATACAAGCTATGTTTTTCAAATCGTCTTTATCGGTTACTTTTTCAGAAACAAAATCTAGTTCTTTTACTACGATATCCACAGCTTTATCGATGCCTCTTTTTAAATCCATAAGATTTACATGGCGAAAAAATGGTAGTTTAGATCTGTTGATTACTTTAATACCCTCATTAACAATACTTTTTGCTAGTACACAAGTGGTTGTTGTTCCATCCCCTGCTAGATCAACTGTTTTACTAGCTCCTTCGATGAGTAATTGCCCACCCATGTTTTCTACAAAATCTGGTAGGGATATGCTCCTAGCTACAGTAACACCATCTTTAGTTACATGAGGATTACCGTAATTGTTTTGTAGTATTACGTTCCTACCTTTTGCACCAAGAGTTACTCCCACAGCATCGGCTACTTTATTAAGTCCTGTTTGTAGTTTTTTCCTAGATTCTTTGTTGAATTTAATTTCTTTCATTTTTGTTTAAATTTTTGATTTTTAATGATGGTTGTTTTATAAAGAAGTTGTAAAGAATTAATACTACTTTCTGCGTATTAAATCACTTTCGATTCTCAATTCTTTCATAAACTCATACATCTTGTCCTTATCGTTCTTCTCATATATTTCTGTAAGTTTCTGCCAATTGTCAATATAGGGTTTCCAATACGGTAGATCTCTTGATATTTTTTGCAAATCTTGTTCTGTAATATTACACAGCTTTACAAATTTGTAACATCTACTAAAATCGTCAGGGTCATAAGGTTTATCTCCTGTATAATCAATCCCTTGTAATACCGCCCACATTGTTTTTGAGCTAATTCCAACACTACCGTTTAATATCCATTCATTTAAAGTCATTTTTTATTATATTTTCAGGGGGGTTATTTATTGTAGATTATGTATTGTAGTTTAATCGCAGTATTTATATACCTATTCGTTGTGTATAATTAAACAACATTATTAAAGTCATCTACACTTCTAATAACTCTATCAAAACATTGTTCGTCTTCATCTACTTCGTCTAGTTCATCGTACACGATGTAATTTCTAAAGTAACTTTCTTCAAAGTCAAGTAATATACTTGCTAGTTGTTCGTTTGTACATCTATAAACTTTACTTACGATTACCTCTAGTGCAGTTTCTCTATCTATGTCATAAGTGCTTTTTATTCCCATGTTGTGTTTATTTAAAAGGTTATTAATTGTTAATTAGTTATAAGTTATTCGTAAACAAAGATTTTCGTTTTATTAAGAAATCATAAGTAATTGAAAGTTGTGGTTGGAGTTCATCCCAACGTACCTCCGTCCCACGGGTTGGTTACCGTGCTAGGTGCTCCTATACTTTCTGAGCTACACAACTTTCATAACTACTTATTTATATATTTTGAGTTTTTATTTACCTGTAGAACCAAAACCACCAGCACCTCTGTCTGTTTCTTCAAGCATTTCCACTTGATTCCAGCTGATTTTTTCGTGTTTGGCTATCACCATTTGAGCGATTCTGTCTCCATCGTTTATGGTAAACGGCTCATTGGAAAGGTTTACCAAAATGACTGCAATCTCACCACGGTAGTCTGCATCTATTGTGCCAGGAGCGTTAAGCACAGTAATCCCTTTTTTGGCAGCGAGTCCGCTTCTTGGACGAACCTGTGCCTCTGTTCCTATGGGTAGTGCTACAAACAATCCTGTTTTTACAAAGGTTCTTTCTAGCGGTTTGATAGTCAAAGACTCCTCTAAATTTGCTCTTAAGTCCATGCCTGCAGCTGCAATGGTTTCATAGCTTGGCAATTCGTGCTTTGATTTGTTAATGACTTGGATTTTCATTTTTTGTTATTTCAACTTTTATATCTTCAAGATTTACAGAGTTTAACTGACTTATAAAATCTTCATATTCTTCTTTTGAAACTTTTTTACCTTTTACCTTATAATAACCATCTGAATCTTTATAAGCTATTTGATAACCATTTTTGTCTAGGGTATATTTATATGAAAAACCATCTGAATTTTCATAAGTTAAAAGATGACCTCTTTCATCTCGGGTGCATTCGTATGAATAACCATCTGAATTTTGAAAATTTAAAGGTTTACCATTTTCATCGTAATTTTCTTCACATAAAACACCTCTAAGTTCATACTTATGATAAGCTACTACGTCTGATTGTTTGTGGTAAGTTTTGAGTATTGTTTTCATTTTGATTTTATTTATTTTAATTGTTGTACTGCAAATATATTAAAGAATATTAACAAAACAAAGATTTTTTCATTTTTTGTTTTTTATTTTCATTATTAAACCAAACGATCAATTCCTTTTTCAAGGCTTTCTACGCTCCATGCCCAAACTCCAAAGTCTTTTGATTTAGGATATACTTCTTTTTTATCAGTTTCGCTGTATATGCGATTTTCAAAGTCTATACAAATTGGTGTTTCTTTTCTATAAAAGGCTTCAAAGTGGTTTCCATTATCAACACTGTAAACATATCCGTTCTCATTTTCAAAAACCTTAGTAAATAGAGAGCCTTTTACATCTCCTTTGCCTTTAATTCTATTTGGAAGTTTTGTAATCATAGATAATATTGTTTTAAATTATTAATGTAAATATATTAAACAATATTAACAAAACAAAGATTTTTTTATTTTTTAATAAAAAAAATTCTACCATTGGAACACCTGAATTTATTAGCAGAGATATGAAAGTAATACTTATCTACCCCTCCATGATCCCTACAATAATATTCAGATTCGTTAATATCTTCTGTATCAACATAAATAAAATTATTTATTAGTATCAAAGATATAACTACAGATAATAGTATTAATAATACTGTATCCGATAAGCCTTTTGGTTTTGTTTCATTACCCAAAACAAGGTTTATTATTTAGCTTTCGCAACTATTGCAATTTACTAGGTTGGTTATGAACTCTTTAGAAACACTCTGACTTCTTTGGTAATAAAGTGTTTTTATACCTAGTTTCCAAGCCTCAATCAACAATTTATTAACTTCTTTTATTGGTAGGTTGGATGGAATGTTAATGTTTAAACTTTGTGATTGATCTATGAATTTTTGTCTTATAGATGCTTGTTGTATGATTTCTAATTGGTTTATTTCTTTGAATGTTTTGAATACTAGTTTTTCTTCGTTTGTTAAACTAGTCAAATGTTGTACGCTCCCGTGATTAAGCATTATACTACGCCATGTTTCGTCGTTGTTAATACCTTTATCTTCTAACAAATTAGTTAAGTATTTGTTCTTCCTCATGAAGTTCCCCTTAGCTAAACCTGCCTTATAGTAATTACTACTAAATGGCTCAATCCCTGGTGATGATTGACCTAATATTGCTGATGATGATGTTGTAGGGGCGATAGCTAATAATGTGGTATTTCTTAGTCCGTATCCTTCTAACAATTTAGGTTCTCCATATATGCTAGCTAATTCTTTAGTAGCTTCGTCTGCTTTACATTTAATGTCGGAGAATATACTGTGTGTTAATTGTTTAGCTTCCATACCCTCGAAAGGTATCATATTTTTTTGTAGATATGAGTGCCAGCCTAATACACCTAAACCTAATGCTCTGTGGTTTCTTGCAAACCTATGAGCGGATTGAAGATAGTGATTGTTTTTGGTTTTATTAATAAACTCTTGCATTACCGCATCTAAAAAATAAGTGGCGGTTTTTACAGCATCTGTGTCCTTCCATTCGTCATATAATTCCAAATTCATTGATGATAAACAACAAACAAAAGATTCTTGTTCGTTTGAGGGTAAACATATTTCTGAACAAAGGTTACTAGCATTTATAGACATTGATTCATCTTTATATACTTGTGGTTTATTCTTATTCACATTATCTGTAAAAAAGATATAAGGTAAGCCCTTTTCTTGTCTGCTTTCGAGTACCTTTGCCCAAACCTCTCTTTTGTTGTTATCCCCATCGATCATTTCTTTCATCCAATAATCTGGAATACAAACACCAAAGAATAAATTTTGTAATTTACTACCTATGTCTTTTATAGTTAAAAACTCTAAAATATCTGGGTGATCTATATCTAAATACGCCGCAAAGGCACCTCTTCTCACGCCACCTTGCGAGATGGTATCCATAGTAGTATCAAAAAGTTTCATAAAGGAAACAGCTCCACTACTTCTACCATTATCGGTTACTGTAGTTCCTCTACCTCTTAACTCTCCAAAATATCCTGAGGTTCCCCCTCCGATCTTAGTTTGCATGATTACCTCGCCGAGCTTGTGTGTAATCCCTTCTATTGTGTCAGGAACATGAACATTAAAACAGGAGATAGGTAATCCTCTTTCTGTTCCCATGTTTGCCCAAACAGGTGAACTTAAACTCATCCAACCGTTTTCTATTAGCTCGATGAATGAGTCTTTTAGTTCGGGTTTGAATAATCTTTTAGATGCTGCTGTAGCTACTCGCTCTATTGCACCTTGTACTGTTTCTCCATTTAGTAAGTAACCACGATTAAGCATTTGCTCACTTTCGTCATTAAACCACCATAACTTTTTCATATTTTTTATTTTATTTGATTTTAGAATAAATCGTTTGCAGTAATACTTTTGTCGTGTTTTGTGTACTCCACAGGTCTCTTAGCAAAAAAGTCATCAAGGGAATTAGCAAACACCTCTTCTTCAAACCATTGCATAGGTTTATATTCTTCCGAAGTAATATTAAATATTTTGTCTAATCCTATATTAGTTAAACTCTCATCTGCTCTAAACTTCATAAAATTTACTAAGTCTTTTTTACTAATACATTCAATTTCCCCTTTTTCAAAGATCCAATCCAAGATTTCTGATTCCACAGAAATGGAGTACTCTATAAGGTTAGAAATTTCTTGTTTGATGTTTTCATCAAAAAAATCAGGATTTTCATTCTTTATTTGGTTGATGATGTAGATGCCCGCATTGGCATGCACTTGCTCATCTACTGAAGTCCAAGCAATGATGTTGCTCACGTTTTTCATATAACCTTTGAAACGAGTAAATGATAGTACAATACCGAACTGGCTAAAAAGTGAAACATTCTCAATCAAAATAGAGAACAGAATCAGTGAAAACACATATTTTTTAGGATCATCGGAATTACTGTGCTGTAATGCCTTGTTTAAATACTCTATTCTTTTTTTAATAACAGGCTCTTCCACCAAGTTTCTAAATTCGTCATCGTAACCCAATACAGATAATAATTGTGAGTATGCTTCTGAATGACGAAATTCACAATTACCAGATATTAAAACTTTGTTATTCAACCTTGTAACTATACAACCTGTGGGAACGGTTACACAATGAATAGTTCCTTCATATTGCTCTTCGGTTATGTCAGATACGGTAGATGAAAAATTATCTCGTTTTAAAAAATTAACTTTATAAATATCATTATAAGTCTCTTTTCTTTTGTCTTCGTGTACTGTTAGATTCGATCTGTATGCTGCGAACATACCAATAGCTTGAACAATATCTGCGTTTTCTTTACTTGTGGTAGAATAAGAACCTGTACAAGTTTTATTATTATGTTTACCTATAAGATTATGTCCATCCCATTTCAAGAGTTCTTCAATAAATTCATTACACCAAACATGAGATTTATTTTCTAAATCTACCCACTCAAAAGACTTGTGAGAGTAGTCGGATTTAGGCATATCTACTTCAAATCTGGTAAGTTCTTTTTCTGATATATTGTATTCTCTATATGTAACACCTGTGTTTTTTAGTAACTCTCTTAACCTTTCTATTTTCTTTTCTTTTTTGAAAGTTAGTTCGTATGTGTTACAACCTGTACTAAGTCCTCTATTAATTCTTGTACCTTTTTTATTTCTCCAGAATCTTTCACATCCATCTGCTTGGATAGCTATCTTCAACCTATCCAAATCAGAAAGATTATCTACTTCTCCTGTTTTTCTACCGATATATGGTAACTTCATAGAGCTTGTTAGACTCTTTATGTCTTTGATTTTACGTTCTCTGATTATACCATGTAGGGTTTTATATATTATTCGGTGATTTGGAGTTAACATTGCAAAGTTACTACCGTTATCTATTTTGTAGATAGTACCTGTGTATTTCTCATTAACTATATTTGATGGAACTACTGTGCTATACTCACAAGTTTTAGTATCATATTGAATAACGCGATCTCCTTGTTTTAAATCTCTAAAATCTAACCATCCTTCTGGTGTTAGTATTTCTGTTCCTTCTACATGACACTCTGCAAAAGTACTCCCTAGTCCATTAAATTCAGGCTTTGGGAGGTGTTTATATAGATCTCCCCAAAAAGACTTTACTGCTACTTCTATTTGTGCGATAGGTAGTAAACTTCTTTTGATGGCTTCTTTCTCGTGTGGTTCTAAATGAGCATGAAAATCTTGAATGTCTGCTGTAAAATCTAGTTCAGAATGTACCCAAAAAGATTTGTTGATCATATCGGTAAACTTACTGATTTCTGGGTACTCGAAAGGTTTGTAGTTGGTTCTTTTTTTAAAAATATCTGGCATGGTTTTGTTTTTTAGATTGAGCGTAAAGGTAATGAATATAAGTTCAAATCCAGTAACAATTTAAGTGCTTAGTTACTAAATTTTTATACCTTCTCCAATTGTTTTTCGTTAAATATATGTAGCATACCAGCACTATTTTCTCTTTGGCTTCTTTCGTGTTCTACAACCAGTCTCACGTCTCCTTGTGAGTTGGTAAATACAGAAACTACCTCTCCTACAAACGCATAACCGTTAATTTTTTCTACCTTATCTCCTATCTTAAATTTATAATCTGTTGTAGTTTTTGGTTCAGAACTTTTTCTATATTCTAACTCTTCTTTGAAAAGTTTTTTTAGTGATAGGAGACCTTCAACATAACCATTATTTAGAATATTTTCAATATGGTCTGTCTCTAAGTCTTTTATTAATGTATATTTTGTTTCGGGTAACTTATTCATGTTTTTGTCATAATTTACCCCCCAAAAATAAATATCTCTAGGTTCAATAAATCCTTTTTCTATCAACCATTCTGTTTCTTCTTTATGAAACCAAAATCCAAGTTTGTTTTCGAATATGTTAAAATACAGTAGTACTTGTGTTAATCTTAAGTCTGGATGATTTAACCAAAACTTTTCTATCTCTTCCTCTTCAAAATATGTTAGAAACTCAGAACCACAAAATAAAATCTTACTCCGTAAGTTCGATTGATTACAATCCTCGTAAAACGCCATCCTAACTTCTGGTTTTCTAAATTGTTCTAATACAATAGGTATTCTTTCTTTTAATCTCATGTTTAAATTTTATTTATTTGTTCAAATATACAATGTTTTTTTCTAAAAAACGTCCTCTGGTTTCATTTTTTTTATCTGTACTAATTCTTTCGAAACATCTAGTTTTGCTACCTTAGCACGATACATAGGGTTATCTCCATTTTCGTCAAAATAACCTCTAAACCCTTCCCTTGTTTCGTAAGTTAAAGCAGTGTAGTCTCCATCTACGTGTACATTACCACCTGTCTCCCTCTCTTTTATTTTCTCCATCTTTATTTGCATTTGTGTTCTGACACTTCTTTCTGGATGATTTATGATTCTATGCATGATGAAGAAGTCATCTACTCTATATGGAAAATCTGCACCCCCCTGAACATCATATTTACTAGGTGCTTTTTTAAACCCTTCATTGTTATTAGGTTGTCTTGATGCTTGTGTCCCGGGATGACCTATTAAATAAACAGAACAATATTTTTCAGTGAATACTCTTAGTTCAGATAATATTTCGTTATTATGAGCGTGAGAGTTTGGTGAAGTAACCTTGAAGAAGTTATAAGGATCTACTAATAAAGCGTTTATACCATATATCTCATATAATTTCCTTCCTATTTCGATAACTTCTTTTACCGTATAGTGTTTCTTATTCGCTATGATCTTAAAATTATCTCTAGATCTATCAATATATTTTTTAAGTAGGTCTGGTTTATCTTTAAAATATGTGATGTCTCTACCTGTTTCAACTTCTATCAACCTCCTTCTGTTGAGTTGGTTTCTGTTTTCGGGCATCATCATTCCCCACCTCCATCCATGAAGAATATTAGTTGATTGAGCCATGGTCAAAGTGAATATAGATTTACCTATGTTGTCGTAACCTATCCCCATATTTAAAGAGTTTGGTTTGGCTCTAAAGTATTTATCTAGTTCTCTAAACCCCCAAGTAAGTCCTTGTGGGATATTATTTAGTCTAGCTTGATCTAGGTATTTGTTTTCTTCTAGTTCATCAGATAAAAACGATAGTGTTTCTACATCTGATTTCCATTCTTTTTTTTCTGATTCTTCCTCTGGTAATTCCTCAATATCTACACCATAACCCATTTCATAGAGTTTAGCATACGCTTTTGGGTAATTACCTTCGTGTTCTAACTCTGCATATATTGCGTGGTTATTATAAGGTCTACCTGTTTCAAATGTAGATTGAGAGGTACTAAACACATTTAAAAATAGCCCTTCTTTATGGTAACCTGCGTGGTTATCTCCTGACTTTGTGTTAGGTCTAGTAAAGCTAATCCATTGAGGATCTTCACGATTTAGTTTTTTCCATCCATGTTTTTCTAGTAGCTCGATAGCTATTTGAGGATCGTTGTTGTAAGTTGGAAACTTATTAAACGCTATCAATTCTGATTTAGAGAATCTTTTTTTAGTATCTTTTATAATACATTGATCTAACTTTTGTGATTCTAAAAATAACTCAAACCTTTCTTCTTCTGTGATATAAGGAATGTTTTCTAAACTACCTTGTACTATTTCATAACCGTATGATGGGGATACTATAACATATCCTCCTTCCCCTCGTGTTTCTATAATAGCCTGACCATCAGAATTTCTAGCTAAATGTTTTGATGCCGATATATTCAAACATCTGTACATTAGATGATAACCTCCGCTAGATGTTTTTTGAATTACTAACTTCTTTAATAATTTCTTTGGTAATCGGGATTTAAAATCTTTGATGAACGATTTTTTATCTTTCGATTTATAAATGTCTAAATCTATTACTTCTAAATTTTTAGATATATAACCTGTAGAAATAGCTATAGCTTTAAAATCAAAAACGTTAATCTTTTCTTCTGTTGTTTTTTCTTTTGTGAATTGAGTGAAACCCTTGTCTGGGTTCTTAGTTCCTTGTGTAATAGAGATAGGGTTTAAATCTAAAGAGAGGTATTTTTTAGCTATTTCTTTGTAGTTAGTCATTGTTATGATTGTTATTGTTATAGAATAAGGGGTAAATGTTTCATTTTTTGTAACGGAATAGGGGTTATTTTGTAGCCTTTAAAAACTCAATGTGAATTTTTTATCTGTTTTTTCATAAGTGTATCCGAAGTGCTTACAAATTCCACTTACTCCATTTCTTGGACTGTATGATTGACATTCTTTACCGCATTCTCCACGTTCACCAGATTGTAGAAAATGCTTACAAAAAAATTGATCGCTTCTTACTTCACTTTTTGCTAGATATACATCCATTTCTTGGATATTATTTTCTTTCATATACTGCAAGTGGTATTCTAAATTGTAGCAATACTCATCATCTTTTTGAAAGTATAGTTTTTTATTTTTCATTTTATGATTGATTTATTTTATTGAAATGATTTTTTAATAGTACATCATTCACCATATCTTTATTATATGGTTTTCCATTCCTCCATCCTGTAGGTTGTATAACATCACCTTTTTCATTAAGGATATGAAACATCTCGAATCCTTCTGGTGCGTCAGTAAACGTTTTTAGCTTCTTAGCCTTCTTTGACCAAACAGACCTCAACTTACCTTTCCAATCTAGTATTTTAGTCCCTCTACTATCCACCCATTCGTCTATATATCCAAAGTCATTTGATACTGTGTCGTAGTATCTTACAAATTCATTACCGTCCACCACATAACCTATAGATAGTGAATACTCATTAACTTCTTTAGGGGTAGGTTTACAGAATTTCTTACGTGTTTTTTTCTTGGATATATATAGTTTTTTTAGTAAATCTACTACCTTTGTGGGTAAGGAATCAAAACCGTTGTTGATTTTCTCTTTGATTGATTCTGATTGGGTATTTCTTGAAGAGAAGTGATCTGGAATTATAAAGTACATTATACCATTTTCTTCTTTGAAATATAATTTATTAATATCTATCAACTCTTTCACAGAATTTCTAAACTCATCAATACTTAAAGAGAGTTCTATGGTACATACTTTAATGGTAGGTTGTAAAACCCCGACTATGTTTATATCGGGGTGTGTACAAAAATAAATGTAGGTTAATCTAGCGTTTTTAGATACATTACGTAACTTAGTATCCCTGAATACTTTAGAGATATTAACAGCCATAACATATTAAAACGGTAAGTCATCTGAATCACTATCGGACTTAGGTTTGTCATCG
>Ga0102925_1000024_pt1 | contig 70416 bp, 58 predicted proteins | sample SalPonR1_A_D1_MG_FD_78216 | JGI IMG/M metagenome (GOLD analysis project Ga0102925, IMG submission 78216) | Salt pond soil microbial communities from South San Francisco under conditions of wetland restoration - Salt Pond MetaG R1_A_D1_MG | ecosystem: Environmental > Aquatic > Marine > Intertidal...
GACGAATTAATTGATGAAAATTATGAAGCCGTTAAACTTTATGGTGGTGGAGACACTATGCAGGAATTAAAAAGATTACTCCCCGGATTATATATTGTTGCGCTTGATAGTCCTAAGTACTATATCTTTACAGGGGGTGGTGCTGTTTTAAAAGCCATTCAGGAAGGAACAACTTTAGGAATAGAACCCGTAAAAGCTTTAACCAAATAAATTTTTTTTGCATTTTTGTATTCAAATTTTTAAAGAAGTCAACCTTTCATTGACTTCTTTTTTTCCTTATTTTAAACACGATAAAACCAATTAAACATGAAAGCATTTAAAGCATACGATATTCGAGGAATTTACAACGAAGATTTTAATAAAGAAGATGTGTACAAAATTGGATACTTTCTTCCGGAGCTTTTACAGGCAGATAATGTTTTAGTGGGCCGCGATGTGCGGAATTCTTCCGATGAAATTTTTGAATATTTAGCACAGGGGATTATTGATAGCGGAGCGAATGTATACAATATTGGTATTTCGACCACTCCAATGGTTTATTATATTACCGCAAAACATAAATTTGCAGCATCGGTTCAAATTACGGCTTCCCATAATCCGAGCGAGTACAACGGAATGAAAATCTCTAAATTTAATGCCCTGCCTGTTGGATATGATACCGGACTAAAACAACTGGAAGAGGTGATTCAAAAACGGGAAGTTACCATAGCTCATAAAAAAGGAAAAATTATTGATTACAAAGTTAAGGATGAATATGTTGAATTCCTGAAGACCTACACTCAGGATTACTCTAATTTAAAAATGGCCATAGACTGCTCCAATGGGATGGCCGGATTTTTAATCAAAAAAGTACTAGGCAAAGATCCTATATACTTATACGATGCATTGGATGGTAGTTTTCCTAACCACGAACCCAATCCGCTCATTGAAGAAAATGTTGCCGATCTTAAAAAAACTGTTGTAGATGAACAATGCGATATTGGCATAATTTTCGACGGGGATGCCGATCGGGTTATGTTTGTTGATGAAAAAGGACAATTTATTTCTCCCGATTTAATTATTGGTTTAATGGGCCATTATTTTCTTGAAAAAGAAAAAGGGAAAGTACTGGAGGATATTCGTACTTCGAAAGCGGTAAAAGAATATGTGGAAGATCTGGGGGGAGAAATGCATACCTGGCGTGTAGGACGGGCTTATGCTGCAATAAAGCTAAGAGAAATAAACGGGATTTATGGCGGCGAGCTGGCAGGCCATTACTATTTTAGAGATTTCTTTTATTCCGATTCAGGAATAATGGCTGCATTAATTGTATTAAATATCTTATCAAGGTTCAAAAACGAAGGCAAAACGATGGCTGAGCTTATTGGCAAAATAAAAAAATATGAAAACTCAGGAGAATTAAACTTTAAAATAGAACAAAAAACAGAGGCTATGGAGGCGCTTAAAGATTATTTTGTTGCTGAAGAAGAGCCTATGGAAATTTTAGATTTTGATGGTTATCGGTTGGAGTTTAAAGAGTGGTGGTTTAATGTACGTCCATCAAACACCGAACCTTATTTGCGTGTTTTAGCCGAAGCCAACAACAAAAAAATCTTAAAAGAAAAAATTAACGAGATAGAAACCATTATCAAAAAATTTAAATAAAAGCTTTACAATTATACTTTTTATACTTCAGTTATACTTTTCCAAAGGTTAAAACTTTGGGAAAGTTTTTTTATATTTCGTTTATATCTCATCGCCATTTTTGAGCAAATCAACTAAAACCTTTAAATGGATTAAACGCAAAATAAAAGCGAGCAGCATTGAAAAAACAAGTATGGCAACAAATTTATAAATCCAGTTAAAGTCTAAATTAACAGATAACAGAGAAAAAAGAAGAACTCCTCCAATAAAAATTAAAAAAGACACGATTTTTTTTAAATCGACAGAAAAATGAAAAATCCTCTTTGCCAGTATAACCTGAAGTATAGCAATAAACGTTTGGGTAACCAGACTGGCAACAGCAGAGCCCAGGGCATAATATCTGGGAATTAAGATTAAATTCAGGGTTATATTTACAACTACCCCTCCTACAGCCATTAAGTTCAATGCACGCAAATTACCATTGGCCGTTAACAAGGTGCCAAAAATATAACTGGTAGCAATCCCCAAAAAACATAAGATCAATACGCCAAATATGATGGACGATGTTTCAACATGCTGATGGTACAGTAAATCAATCAGATCGGTTCTGTAAAAATAAGAAGCAAAAGTAACTCCAACAACCGGAACAATTAAAAGCAAAAATGAAAATAAGGTAAGCTGATGGATAGATTTTTTTTGCTTTATCATTCGTGAAAACATGGGCAAAAGCAAACCGGCATATAAAAAAGCGAACATAGCTGCTGCATCAAGTATCCGGAAACCCTGGGCGTAAATACCGGCCTGTTCTTTTCCGTCAGGAAGCATTCGCTCTAACATCACCGAATCAATGCGATAATAAAAGGCCATAAGCAAAGAAAGCAGAGCAAAAGGATAACTTCTTTTGAGTATAGCAATAAAATAAGTGCGGTCGAATTTAAGTTTTAATAATTGTGCTTTACTGTAAACAATTCCTAGAGACAAAATCAAGGTAAGTAAATAAGCAGCTGTTTGAGCATAAACAAACCATTCAATCTGAAAGGAGTTTTCTGTAACTCCTCCCCATAAAAGCAAACCGCAAATCACAATCATTAAAAAACGGTCGAGAACCGAAATAATGCTGTCCGTCTTAAAATAATGCAACCCACTTAAATTAGACCTTAGATATAAAATAAAGGAAGCCAAAAACTGATTAAAAACTAAAAAAAGCAATAAATAAAACTGGCGACCTTCGTAACCCACAATTAATGCTGCTATAACAGTAACAGAAGCATATACTATGGCTAATAAAAGCCTTAAACTAACAATGCTCGATAAAGATTTACTGAGAAGGTGACTGTTTTGGGCAATGTTACGGTTATTATAGTTGGTAATTCCCAAATCGAGCAACATATTGAGCAGTAAAGAAAAATTAAAAAGCGAGAAATACAATCCATATTCTTCTGCCCCAACTGAATTCTGAACCGTACGATCAATCCCAAAAATCCAAAAAGGCTTGATCATTAAGTTTAAAAACAGTAGTAATGATAAATTGGTAAAAAATTTCCTTCTCAAAACAATGACGATTAATAATACAAATTTAGTAAAGTTTACATGTTATAAACATATAATCCGGGATTAATACGAATACTGTATTTATCAAACAAAAATATCATTTATTTATTTTTTTGCATCTTTGTCAGATAATTATAATCACTTTGTTTTGAAGATAGCTGTAAATACCCGGCTTTTAATCAAAGATAAACTGGAAGGTATCGGCTGGTTTACCTGTGAAACGCTTAAACGCATTACCAGGAATCATCCCGAACATCAATTTTATTTTATTTTTGATCGCCCTTTTGATCAGGAGTTTATTTTTTCGGACAACGTACATCCTGTCGTCATAGGACCTAAGGCACGTCATCCGCTTTTATTTTACTTTTGGTTCGAAATTTCCGTTCCCCGGATTTTAAAAAAAATAAATGCCGACTTGTTCATTTCGCCCGACGGTTACCTCTCCTTAAAAACAAAAACAAAGTCTATCCCGGTTATTCACGATATTAATTTTATGCATTATCCCCAGGGACTGCCTTTTTTTTATCAAAAATATTATCGTTATTTCTTCCCGGAATTTGCAAAAAAAGCTGACCGTATTGTTACCGTATCTGAATTTTCAAAAAAAGATATCAGCAAACAATTTTCTATTTCGGAGGATAAAATTGATGTGGTTTACAATGGAGCAAACAGTCTTTATAAACCCATCTCCGATAACGAAAAAGAAAAAACAAAACAAAAATATACGCAAGGCAATGATTTTTTCATCTTTGTCGGGGCGCTAAGCCCGCGTAAAAATATCAACAAGCTGCTTTTGGCCTTCGAAAAATTTAAACGGCAAACCAAAAATAATGTCAAACTGTTAATTGTGGGCGAAAAGATGTTTAAAACGAAAAAAACAAATAACCTTTACAAGAACTTTAAATATAAAAATGATGTTATTTTCTCCGGGAGAATGAGCCCTGAAAATTTAAAATACCTATACGGATCGGCTTTAGCTTTAACATTTGTCCCCTACTTCGAAGGATTTGGAATACCGATTATCGAAGCCATGCATTGCAACACGCCGGTTATTACATCGAATCTAACATCCATGCCCGAAGTAGCAGGCGATGCAGCACTATTGGCTGATCCTTTTTCTACGGATTCAATTGCAAATGCCATGATAACCATTTATAATGATAAAAAATTAAGCAAGCAACTCATTGAAAAAGGCAATATACAGGGTCAGAAATTTAGCTGGGATAAGACAGCCGATAAATTCTGGAAAAGTATAGAAAAGGTACTTTATGAAAAATAATTTATCCTTAATAAGCCATTACAAAGAAGGCGTTTCAGAAGCCGGATGCGACGAAGCAGGACGCGGATGCCTTGCCGGACCGGTAGTGGCTGCAGCCGTGATTCTTCCTGCCGATTTTACTCATCCTTTACTGAACGATTCCAAAATATTAACTGAAAAAAAACGATATCAACTACGGGAAGTAATTGAAAACTCAGCATTAGCATTTGGTATTGGTATTCTTGACAATAAAAAAATAGATGAAATAAACATTCTTAAAAGTTCAATTTTAGCTATGCATAGTGCACTAAATGAACTAAAGACTAAGTTCGAACATATCATTATTGATGGCAACAAGTTTTTGCACTACAAGAATATCCCACATCAGTGTATTATAAAAGGCGATTCAAAATATTACTCCATTGCTGCTGCATCTATCCTTGCTAAAACCTATCGAGATGATATTATGAATGAACTCCACGAATTACATCCGGAATATAACTGGAGAAAAAACAAAGGTTACCCCACAAAACAACACCGTGAAGCCATTAAAAAATTTGGCCCTACCCCTTATCATCGAATGTCGTTTCGATTATTGGATGAACAACTAATTATTGATTTCTGATTTATTTTTTCCCGGCCAATTGTCCGCAAGCAGCATCGATATCCTGTCCCCTGCTTCGTCTGACATTTACAACCAGATTTTTACTTTTCAAAAAAGTAACAAACTGATCAAAAGCTTCGTTCGATGATTTCCTAAATCGCTTATCACGCGTAGCGTTATATTCAATAACATTAATTTTTACCGGAAAATTTTTACAATACTCAGCAAATTCCTGTGCATCCTTCAATGAATCATTAATTCCATCCATCAACAAATACTCAAACGTTATTCGTTGCCCTGTTTTTTGATTAAAATATACCAGGGCATCTCTTAAATCATCTAAAGAATTGTGTTTATTTACCGGCATGAAATCACTTCTTTTTTTGTTATAGGCAGAATGTAACGAGACCGCTAAGCTGAATTTCACCTGGTCGTCGGCCAGTTTTTTTATCATTCTGGGTAAACCAACAGTCGACAATGTGATACGTTGTGGAGACATACCCAGTCCATTTTCGGAAGTAATATGATGGATTGCGCTTAAAACATTATCATAATTTAATAAAGGCTCTCCCATACCCATTAAAACGATATTGGTTAAAGGAAGATCATATTGTTCTTGAGCAAGCTTCATAATTTCTGTAACCTGATGAAAAATTTCTCCTACGGTTAAATTTCTTTTCAACCCCATTTTCCCTGTTGCACAAAACTCACATCCTAAACTACATCCCACTTGTGAGGAAATACAAGCTGTTGCTCTATTATCGACAGGAATTAAGACCCCTTCAACCAGTAAGCCATCCTTTAATTTAAAAGCTATTTTTATAGTTTTATCTTTACTTACCTGCAATTGATCCACCTCTACCCCCTGGAAATAAAAATGTGTTTTAAGCAACACTCTCAGTTCCTTTGAAAGATTTGTCATCTCATCAAAATCAGTAACCGATTTTTTCCATAACCATTCGAAAATTTGTTTCGCCCGAAAAGGTTTTTCATGGTTTTTAGTCAAAAAAACTTTCAAATCATCAAGGGAAAGAGATAACACATCCCTTTTTTGGGGTTCAGTATTCATAGAATAAGATGTTTTTTGAGTATATTTGTTTTGCAAAGGTACACTAACCTAATGAATTCAAAAATTTTATGAATTAATCTTTAATTGATTATTATCTTTTATTAAGGTTAGATGGCACTTTTCATATAAAATTAAAAAATAATATTTTTGAATATAACAATCTTAAATCATAAAATTATGATTTATCTTTAAACCTGTTTTATAAAAACCTATCTAATGAAATTATAATCATTATCGGAAAAGTTAATAATCCATTAAATTTTAAATACTATGAAAAAAGTTGTCATTTTACTACTAACATTTTTACTGTCATTTAGTTCTTTATTAAGAGCTGACGAGGGGATGTGGTTATTACCACTAATCCAACAATTAAATATCGAGAAAATGCAGGAGATGGGGTTAGAACTCTCTGCTGAAGAAATTTACAGCATCAACCAGTCAAGTTTAAAAGATGCCATCGTCATTTTTGGGCGCGGTTGTACTGGTGAAGTGATTTCCGAAGAAGGCCTTATCTTAACCAATCACCATTGCGGTTATGGAGCTATACAGCAACACAGTACTACAGAACACGATTATCTTAAGGATGGTTTCTGGGCTATGAGCAATGAAGAAGAAATTCCAACGCCCGGACTTACGGTAACTTTTCTGGTAAAAATCGAAGATGTTACAGATAATATTGCACCTGAATTAACGGATGAAATGTCTGAGTCAGAGCGTCAGAAGAAAGCTTATGAGCAGGGACAAAAAATTGCCAATGAGGCTACCGAAGGAACTCACTATGATGCACGAGTACAAAGCTTTTATGGTGGGAATAAATATTATCTGATGGTTTATGAAACCTTTAGGGATGTTCGAATGGTAGGTGCCCCACCTTCATCCATTGGTAAATTTGGTGCTGATACCGACAACTGGATGTGGCCTCGCCATACCGGTGATTTTTCGCTATTTAGAGTGTATGCCGATAAAGACAATCAACCCGCCGAATATTCAGAAGACAATGTTCCATATCAACCAAAACATCATCTGCCCATTTCTTTAAAAGGAGTTGAAAAAAATGACTTTGCCATGATTTTAGGATACCCGGGAGGAACTCAACGATATATGACTTCGTGGGAAGTTGACGAACGTATAAATGTTACCAATGAAAATCGTATTTATGTCCGAGGGATCAGACAGGAACTTATTTTAGAAGATATGCTGGAAGATGATGAGGTAAGGATTAAATATTCTTCTAAATATTCAGGGTCTACCAACTATTGGAAGAATTCGATTGGAATGAATAAAGCGCTGAAACAGTTAAAAATATATGATCAAAAGGTAGAAGAAGAAAAAACGTTTTTAGAATGGGTAAACGAAACACCAGAGCGTAAAGAAAAATATGGAGAAGCTTTATCACTAATCGAAAATTCAATAAATAACCGAAAAGATTATATGCACGTTAGGCAATATATTAGCGAAGCACTTCTAAGAGGGACTGAGTTAATGGCTTTTGCGTCAAGATTTTCGAGATACGAAGATGTTTTTGACTCTAAAGATGAAGAGAAACTAAACAAAGCGGTTGAAGAAATAAAAAATATGGCCAGAGGATTTTATAAAAATTACAATGCTCCTACAGATCAAAAAGTAGCCAAAGCCATGTTTAAAACTTTTGCACAAAACATAGACCAGAAATATCAACCCGATATTTTTAATACTATTGAATCAAAATATAAAAACGACTACGCAAAATTTATCGATAAGATGTTTAGCAAGTCGTTCTTAACCGATTCAACCGAATTATGGGACTTTTTAGAGAACCCATCGACCAAGAAGCTGAAAAAAGATCCGGCATATATTGCTGCTCAATCTATTTACAGTAAATATCGTGAATTATCCCAAAAGCTAAATCCTCTGTATAATGATTTTGATAAAGGTCACAGGCTTTATGTACAAGGTATTATGGAAATGAAAGAGGGCGAAGCACTTTATCCTGACGCTAACTTCACCATGCGATTAACCTATGGCGAAGTGTTGGATTATTATCCAAGAGATGCTGTTCATTATGAATACATTACAACCTTAACCGGTGTAATGGAAAAAGAAGATCCTGACAACTGGGAATTTGTGGTACATGATAAATTAAAAGAGCTTTACAAAACCAAAGATTATGGCCGCTATGCCATGGAAACAGGAGAAATGCCGGTGGCATTTATTAGTACCAACGACATTACCGGAGGAAATTCAGGTAGCCCGGTAATTAATGGGAAAGGACATTTAATCGGCACTGCTTTCGACGGTAACTGGGAAGCAATGAGCGGTGATATTGTTTTTGAACCCGAACTACAACGCTGTATCAATGTGGATGCTCGCTATATCTTATTTGTTATCGATAAATTTGCAGGAGCAACCAACCTTATCGAAGAGATGACTATTATAGAATAAGATTCTAATTGATTACTATAACAGGCTCAGACCATTCCTGAGCCTGTTTTTTATTTCTGTCAGGTTTACTATCTTTAGCAAAAAAACCAAATGCCAACAAAAATTATAATATATACTGATGGTTCAGCAAGAGGAAATCCGGGTCCGGGAGGTTACGGTGTTGTCTTAATGTCAGGTAAACACAGAAAAGAACTGTCAGAAGGTTTTCGGAAAACAACAAATAACCGGATGGAGCTTCTGGCGGTAATTATTGCTCTCGAAACTTTAAAGCATGACGGTTGTAAAGTGGATATTTATACAGACTCAAAATATGTGGCTGATGCCGTGGAAAAAGGATGGGTATTTGATTGGGAGAAAAAACAATTTAAAAAGAAAAAAAACCCCGATTTATGGATCCGCTTTCTTAAGGCTTATCGAAAACACCAGGTAACTTTCCATTGGGTTAAAGGACACGCTAACAATAAAGAAAATGAACGGTGCGATCGCCTCGCAGTTGAAGCATCCTATAACATATCGCTTAAAATTGATGAAGCATACGAAAATACGGATAAAAAACTTCTCTAATTCAATATTTATAACAACTTCTTTCTCCTTTTTTATTATCTTTAGTATTCAGTTGAATAATATGGATTACCTGTTATGAATGATTTATTGAAGCAAAAAAGACTATTGCAGCTTTTAAAGGACGACAATCAGCTATTTAATGAACTCCTCGATAATACTAAAGAAAGTATTATCTTAATCGATGCTAATTATCAAATAGTTGAGTGGAATACCGGAAGCGAAACAATTACTGAAATCGCAAAAGAAAAAGCGATTGGTAAAAATTTTTTAGAAATTATTGAAACGGTCTTGCCTAAACTTAAACAGAATACTCAACTCAAAAGTTTTATCCATGAAACGATTCAAAAAATATTTGAAGAAAAAGATTCAAGGCTCCTAAACAAAACCCTTCAGGTTGGAATAAGCAATCAGAAGAACGAAAAAAAATATATCCATACCTTAATTACAAATTTCCCCAAGAACAAACAATCGCTTATAGGCATTATTTCAAAGGATGTTACTGAAGAAAAACTATTTCAGCGAACGGTATATCAAAACGAAAAACATCTAAAACTACTTTTTAATAATGATGCTATAGGTATAGCTATTGCAAAACCTGATGGTGATCTATATAAGGTTAACCAGAAATTTTTAGACATTGTTGATTTCTCCTTTAACGAACTAAAAAATTTCAAGGTTATAGATATCATCCACCCTGATGATAAGCAAAAAGAAATGGAGTTATTCGAACAAACAAAAAACGAAAAAGGCAAAAAATACAGTTTTAAAAAAAGGATAATCCAAAAAAACAGAGACCCGTTATGGGTACGATCGCATGTTAACTTCCAATGGTCTGCAGATAAACAATTAGAGTTGTTTGTTGTTTTTCTTGAAGATATTAGTTCACAGAAAAAAGCTGAAGATGCATTACGTGATAGTGAACGAAAATATCGCTTTATTGCCGAAAAAGCTTCGGATATCATTTACAGCATATCACTTGACAGAAAAATCACCTTTTATAACAGAGCCGCAGAACGGATATTTGAAGTGCCGATTGAAGAACTTGCCAAAAATGAGTATAGCCACCTTATGCTCCCTAAAGACAAAGAATTTGCAAAAAAATTACATCAGGAACGGTTGGCTGGTAAAAAACCACCCATTTTCAGACATGCATTTGAAACACCGAAAGGGAAAATCGTATACCTGGAATTTTCCGTTAATCCTTTATTAGATGATAACAACAAGGTCATTGGCTCATTAGGAATTGCAAGAGATATAACAGACCGGGTAAAGGCAGAAGAAAAGATAACCAAAAAAAATAATCAACTGCAAGAGTTGGTTAAAACAAAAGATAAACTACTCTCTATTATTGCTCACGATTTAAGAGACCCCTTTAATACCCTGATGGGGTTTTCGGATATTCTGCTTGAACAATATCAAGAACTAACGGAAGAAGAAAAACTAAAATATCTGCAACAAATAAACTCTGCATCAAATAACGGATTTAATTTATTAACCAATCTTTTAGATTGGTCAAGAACCCAGTCTGATAAAATAAAAACAATACCTGAAGAAATTAATTTAAACAAAATTATCCAACGTGTCATTCTTAACCTTAAGAATACAGCATCTATAAAAAATATTAAAATAAATGTTGACCCATTCAAAGATACTATCGTATTTGTTGATGAAAACATGCTCAGAACAGTATTGCGAAATCTTTTAAACAATGCTATCAAATTTTCTTATAAAAATGACAAAATAAATATTACAACCGTTGAAACCCCGGATAAAATTATAATATCCATAAAGGATTATGGTACGGGTATAAGCAAAGATGAAATTGAACAAATACTTAACAAAGACATCAATTTTACGAAGCCGGGAACTGAATATGAAAAAGGTACCGGCCTCGGATTAATTATTTGTAAAGAATTTATTCAACAGTGGGGAGGCACGTTAAATATTGATTCAGAATTGGGCAAAGGAAGTACTTTCTCTTTTAGCATACCTAAAAGCTAACTTAACAAAATAATTTTTAAATCATTCTTTTTTAGCATTTTCTCAATTTTTTTGTTTTTAACTTTATTAAACTAACATTAAATATTATTAATTTTTATATTGATAATGTTAATATAATTTTATAATATTATAAAAAAACACAAAACATGAATAAGAAACTTCCGGTTTTATGTCCAAGCTGTAGTTCTGAGCTAAAAGTTCAAAGTCTCCATTGTGATAATTGCGAAACAACCATTAATGGATTATATCACTTACCCTTATTACTTAAACTTGATCAGAAAGAACAGTATTTTATTATTTTATTTATACAAAGTAGTGGCAGCTTAAAAATTATGGCCCAGAAATTAAAATTCAGCTATCCGACGGTAAGAAATATGTTAGATGATTTGATTAAAAAAATAAATAAACTACAAACAGAAATATCATGATTAAAAAATTGTTAAATCCCTTTGTTTATATAGCAGGGAGCTATTCCTTATTAATCGGCTTACTTATTATCTTCTGCACTTCAGTTATAGGTTATTACAGTAGTATCCATTTCCCTGATATACTATCTGTAAAAACAGGTCCGGACTACCCTGTTATGTATCACATCCTCCAAAGCATAGCAAACTGGTTGGTTATATCTGCTATCTTATATCTTTTTGCTGTGGTTTTCTCAAAATCAAGAATACGTTTAATCGATATATTTGGCACTCAGGCATTAGCCCGTTTCCCCTATTTATTTGCAGCGTTAATCGGATTCTCAAACGCAATGGACAAATTCGGTAGATATATCCTCCGGCAATTGCTGGAACAAGGCGACCCTGTGGTTATGAGTGCAGGTGCTATTACGATTGCCATTGTTCTTATTGTTGTTACACTCTTTTTAACAGTATGGATGGTGGCATTGATGTTTAATGCTTATAAAATAGCGGCAAATTTAAAACGTGGCAAATTAATTATAACCTTTATTACCAGCTTAATACTGGCAATCGTTCTTTCTGCATTCATAAACAATAAACTCATTCAAATTTTTTAACCAGATGAAAAAACAAGTACTATCCATTTTAGCAATTTTGATAATGCCATCGATTTTACGGGCAGAATTACCAAAGATAAAGACAGATACATTAACTATTCAATCGGAAAATTTGTCAATTCAAGCTGTTTTATCTGAGCCACAAAACAGCAAACAACCGCCTGTTGCATTAATTATTGGAGGCTCCGGACCAACAGATTTAAACGGGAACCAGCCTTTGATGCAAAATAACAGCTTGAAATTTCTTTCCAATGCGTTGGTTAATGAAGGCATTGCTACGTTACGATTTGACAAAAGAGGAGTTGGAAAAAGTACTTATCCCGAATTTAAAGAATCCAATCTAACAATTGATCAATATGCAAAAGATGTAAAAAAGCTTATTCTATATATGCAAAACAAATCATTTTCAGAAATCTATGTAATCGGGCATAGCGAAGGTTCTTTAATAGGACTAATAGCATTACAGGACATAGATGTTGATGGTTTTATTTCTATCGCCGGAGCCGGATATTCGGCCGACAACCTCTTGAAAAAGCAGTTAAAACCCAAATTATCCTTAAGTTTATATAATTCTGTTGAGCTTATAATTGACAGCCTGAAAAACGGGAACTACGTTAAAAATATTCCTCAACAATTAAATGCTTTATTCAGGCCATCAATACAACCCTATTTAATTAGCTGGTTTAATTATAACCCGGGAACATTGATTAAAGACTTAAATTGCTCGTCTTTAATTATACAGGGAAATAAAGATATCCAAACAGACATGGATGAGGCACAAAAGCTCGCAAATGCTACACAAAAAGCAAAGCTGGTAAAAGTTAAAAACATGAATCATGTTTTAAAAACCATTGATGGAGGCCTGCAGGAGAATATTCAATCGTATACAAACCCTGAACTAAAAATAAACAGCGAACTTATTGATGCAATTGTTAATTTTATAAACAAATAATATGGACACAAATTTTGACAGAGAGCTGAACAATCCGGACAATTATAAACTTCGTATTTTCTATTATAATCCAAAAGATAAAAGAATAATAGTTCCAAAATTGGATAAATGGCGAGGATGGACCCTAAATTTTGGAAATATTTATAGCTATTTGGTTATCCTTTTACTGATATTAATTATGGTACTTGCCTCATTGTTTTTATAAAAGCTCTTTTTTATATTTTTAATTTTTAGTTCTTTTGTATGATTAAATTAAGCGTCATGGAAATCCTCAACACCGATTATGGTGTATTTTTTCTTTTAACTACCTTAGGGATTTTCTTAGGGAAAATTAAAATTAAAGGGATTTCTCTCGATACCTCTGCTATTTTTTTTATTGCCCTTGTTTTTGGTTATTTTGAGTTAGATGTCCCGGATATCATCCAACAGATTGGCCTAATCTTTTTTATGTACAGTGTGGGTGTTCAGGCCGGACCCGGTTTTTTTGAATCATTTAAAAGAAAAGGATTGCAATTATTATCCCTGGCGATTCTGTTAAGTTTTTCCGGAGGAGTTATTACCATTGTATTGGCTAATCTTTTCGATGTAGATAAAAATATGGCGGTAGGTTTATTTACAGGCTCATTAACCAGCGCATCGAGTTTAGCTGTTACCATCGAGAATACCCAATCTTCGCTCCCCGGAATAGGTTTTGGTATCGCTTTTCCCTTTGGAGTTATTGGTGTAGTTTTAATTACAAGGCTTTCGCCCAGAATATTTAAGATTGATATTAAAAAAGAAGAAGAAAATTATTTAAAAGAAATAAATGCACAATACCCTAAATTGATTAATAAAAATTTTATTGCCGAAAATAAAAATATCTTTGGCAAAACCATTGGAGATCTCAACCTACGCTATACAACAAATACAAATATCTCAAAAGTTTATCAAAAATATTCAACCATTAACCCTAAGGCATCTACTGTCATTCGAGAGGGCGATATAATACGGGCATGTGGTACATCCGAAGACCTTCATAAATTAGAGGAAATTATAGGAAGTGAAACAACAAAGCAAATTCCCGCAACCAAAAAAATTGTTATCCGTCATTTTCTGGTAACGGCTAATAAAGCTTTAAATATCCCTTTTGGAGAGCTTGCATTACTTCAGAACTATAATGCTACGGTTACTTCAATCCGGAGAAGTGGTATTGATATTACACCAAATGCCAACAGCCGCTTTCGGTTTGGAGATAAAATAACGGTAGCCGCACCTGAAGAAAATATGAAAAGAATTGGCAGACTGATTGGCGATGATCGAAAAAAACTCGATGAGCTCGATTTTCTTCCTGTTGTAACCGGCGTTGTTTTAGGTATACTTATTGGCTTTATCAGAATACCTGTTTATAAAGACTTTTCATTTAGTATTGGGTTGACAGGGGGCGTTTTAATCGCCGGATTGATTCTAAGTAAAATAGGAAAAACCGGAAAAATAATTTGGAACATTTCAGGCTCCTCAAATCAGTTTCTCCGCAAACTGGGATTAATCTTTTTCCTCTCCGGCGTAGGAACCGATGCCGGAGCCTTAATCATTGATGCCATAAAAACGAATGGAATCAGCCTTTTTTTAATGGGGGCAGCCATAACAGTAATTCCAATGTTTATTGTACTCTATGTGGGTAAGTATCTATTAAAGATTAACTTTTTAAGATTGCTGGGTGCACTCACCGGAAGTATGACAAGTACACCTGCACTGTCGGCTGTTGAACCACTAACCAAAACCAATGCTCCACAGGTTACTTATGCCATGATTTACCCCATCGCACTTATCATAATTATTATTACAAGTCAGCTTATCACCCTATTTTAACGACAATTATGGTAAACTGTTTTTAAAACTCAGGTATCTTGTAGCATATAATTCACCTTCGGGCGACCCAATACTTTGCCAAACCTCTTCAATATTAGTTAGTCTGTTCCCGGGATTTGGGTGTGTACTTAAAAATTCCGGAGGCGAAGATTGTCCTTCCATTTTTTCGAAAAAGGCAGAAATCCCCTGAGGATCATAATTTCTGTCACCCGTTCCATCATCTGTATAATATACTGCATACTCATCGGCTTCATACTCATGATCGCGGCTAAAAGCAAGATAACCAAGACCCTGAGCAAGGTCGGCAGCAATTTCTGCTAAAGTAGATGGATCTTCTCCAAGCAAAATCGACAGAAGAATGGAAAATCCATACTGTTTCGTCATGATCTTTGTCGTATGCCTTTTGTCGGCATGAGCCATTTCATGGGCCATAACACCGGCAAACTCTGCTTCGTTATCCAGAAATTTAATGATGCCGGTATAGAAATACATTTTCCCTCCGGGCACACAAAAAGCATTTAATACCTCGTCATTATCAATAATATACACATCCCAGGAAAATTCATCGGCATATCGTAAATCATCCGATTGCAACAATTCATCACGAATGGCTTCCAGATGATTATAAGCTTCAGCATAAGCTATTGGACTTAAAAGGGGATACTCTTCAGGATTATTTAATAATTGAGTATGGAATTCTTCTCCAAATTCAACATCTTGCTGCAAGGAAAAAAAGTTAAGACTCCCATCCTCGTCACAGGAAATGAAAACGACCATTATAAAAATGGATGCTAATAAAATAAAATACGCTTTTCTTTTCATGGATCACGATTATTAGGTAATTATTATGCCAACCGATTATCAGCTAAATTAGTTTCATTTTTTAAAAAAGTAAAAAAAATGACAATATTTTAATCAAAAATAAAATACATTATTATATTGCATAAATTTTAGAGGAAAAAAGAAACTCCCTGACTTATGAAAAGAACCATCATTAATATCGTCTTTTTACTCTTTTTTACCATAAATAGTTTTGCACAATTTGGGCAAAATAAGGTAATGTACGACCGATTTGATTTTGAAGTTTACCATACCCCTCATTTTGATATTTATAATTATTTAAAAAATGATTCGCTGCTTTTTGACTTAGGGCAGTTATCCGAACGTTGGTATACAAGACATATGGCAATTTTTGCCGACACACTGGACAACAGCCCCATTATTCTTTACAACAACACGGCTGATTTTAAACAAACCACGGTCATATCGGGTATAATTGGCGTTGGTACAGGTGGTGTAACCGAAGGTTTGAGAGGAAGAGTGGTAATTCCTGTTATGGTTTCAAACAAAGAAACCGATCATGTGCTCGGGCATGAGATGGTTCATGTTTTTCAGTACAATTTAGTTAGGGAAAACGACAGCCTTTCCTTTAATTCATTAGGGAATACTCCATTGTGGATGATTGAAGGCATGGCCGAATTTTTATCCATTGGAACTCAGGACAATCGCACCTCGATGTGGATGCGTGATGCAGTAATTCATGATAAGTTACCGACCATAAAAGATATGACCAGAAAACCGGGTGAATATTTTCCATACCGATACGGACATGCATTTTGGGCATTTGTTACAGGTGTTTGGGGCGACAACATCATGCAACCTCTTTTTTATAAAACGTTACAGTACGGAATGAATTATGCTTTTCAGGACGTTCTTCATATGAAACCCGATAGTTTATCAAAAGTATGGGCTAATGCAACCAAAGAATATTATACATCACAACTTAAAGATACTATTCCGCCGATAGGAAAAGTTCTGTTTAATCTTGAAAATGGAGGAGAAATTAACCTGTCGCCGGTGGTAAGCCCTGACGGAAAGTATGTAACTTTTCTTTCCAATAAAAATGTTATTGATGTAGATCTTCTTTTAGCAGAAACTGAAACAGGGGAGATAAAGTCAACGCTGACTTCATCATTAAAAAAATCTCATATCGACGATTTCAATTATATCGAAGAGGCAGGATCATGGTCGCCCGACGGGAAGCAATATATTATGACAACCTTTACCAAAGGAAAAAACAAATTTTTAATCGTCTCTTTAGAAAATACCAAAATTAAAGATACGCGGGAAATAGAGATTGAAGGAGTAGAGACCCTGGTAAACCCCGAATGGTCTCCCAACGGAGAAAACATTGTTTTTAACGGGTTAGTAAATGGGAAAAGCGATTTATATTTATATAATATTATAACAGGAGAAACAGAACAGTTAACAGACGATTATTATTCTGATTTACAACCCAGCTGGTCGGCTGATGGAAGTGAAATTGTTTTTATTTCAGACAGAGGTAACGATACAAATCTGGAAAAACAAATTTACGGGAGTTATAAACTTTGCATTATTAAAAGAAAAACCAAAGAGGTTCTTGTATATGACTTATTCCCGGGAGCCGATATTTTTAGCCCACAATACTCGCCTTACGATTCCTCATTATATTTTTTATCCAATGCTGATGGATACAGAAATTTATACAAATACGAACTACAAAAGGGAGAAATCTTTAAGCTTACCCGATTTGCTACGGGTATTACCGGAATTACAGATCTTGCTCCATCTTTCAGTATTTCGCGTGAAACAGGGCAAATAGCATATACATATTATACCCATGGGAACTATGAAATTTATCTTGCAAAGCCTGAAGAATTCTTAAATATCCCGGTCAGCTCAGGATCGGTTAATAGAAGTGCCGAATTTTTACCTCCGGGCAAAGGCAGACTGTATGATATGGTTAATTACAACTTAAGCTACCATAATTCATTCCCGGAAGATTCGTTTAAAATTCAGGAATACGATCCCCGGTTCCAGTTGGAATATATTGGCTCCAACGGGGTTGGTGCAGGTACAAGCACTTATGGTACGTTCATCTCCGGGGGTATAAGCATGTTGTTTAGCGATATGTTAAAGTACCACCAGATTTACACTATGCTCAATATTAATGGCGAGGTATATGATTTTGGGGGACAAGTGGCTTATATCAATTCTAAAAAAAGAATAACCTGGGGAGGATCATTCTCACATTTCCCATATCGCGGAATGTATTATTCCTATAAATATGATTCTCTGGCCGACGGCACACGAACTTTCGTAGAAAACTACAATTTGGTCCGTATATTTGAAGAAAACTTTTCGTTGTTATCTCACTTCCCCATCTCATCCAAATTAAGGATAGAAGGAGGATTTTCATATGCCAGGTATAGCTATCGAATTGACAGTATTAATTATTATTACCTGGCCGATGAAGAAACAGGTTACCCGATGGGATACATTGGACAAAATAAACAAAAAGTAGATGATGTCCCCGATCCTTACAATATTGGGAGTGTATATTTTGCTTTTGTGGGCGACAACTCAAATTTTGGAATAACATCACCACTAAGCGGTTACAGATACAGGTTTCAGGCAGGACAAATGTTTGACCATTACCTAATTACAAATTTAAACTTTGATGTAAGAAAATACTTTTTTGCCAAACCATTTAGTTTTGCATTTAGAGCTCTACATTATGGTAGATATGGAAAAAGTGCAAACAAATTATATCCTATCTTTTTAGGCAATGAGTATATTATCCGGGGGTATAATTACAATGCTTTTTATAAACGAGATAACTTGTACACCGAAAACTATTTAGATGCTAATAGGCTCAGCGGAAGCAAAATATTTGCATTTAATGCCGAAATTCGATTCCCATTTACCGGGATAGAAAGATTATCATTAATAAAATCAAAATACCTTTATTCAGACCTGAACCTGTTTTTCGATGCAGGTGTTGCATGGACAAAAGATAAGCTTCCATGGGTATCTTCAAGTGATGTGAGGTTTAAATGGGAACCCGACCCTAACTATTATACCCCGATTACCAGTTTAGGAGCTTCGCTAAGAATAAACCTCTTTGGATATGCTGTTTTAGAACCCTATATTGCTGTTCCTTTTCAGCTGGAAGATGTTTCCTTTTCAACAGGCTTTGTGATTTCTGGGGGAGGATGGTAACCGCCTAATCATCGTCTACCTCCTCGTAGTCAACGTAATCACCTATATCATCATCAATTTTCTTATCTCCTTTTTCTGAAGACTTTATGGTTACATCACCTTCTCTTTTTTGATAATATTGCTGCTGTTTATCCTCATACCGTTTCTGCATATTCTTAACATACTTTTTAAAAATAAAACGGGTAACTACGCGAATTAAAAAAAATATGATGAAAAATATTAATATAAAACGTGCCAGTGCCATTCAACTACTTCCTTTCTTTTTTGACAACCACATAGTTGTTTTTAAATTCGGGTGCATTCTTAAATATCATGTCAACAAATTTAAACGGTTCACTTCTATCGTCTCGCAATTTAACATTAAAATGATTTACAAAATCAAAACCATGAACCTTTTCTGTGTTAATGTTTTTTAAGGGGTCGATAAAAGATATAATACGGTTTAAAGCATCCAGATAAATATCCTCTTCATTAGCATCAACCTTTAATTTCGATTTTTGTGCGATAGTATGTAACGTATTTTTATCTATCATAAAATCTATAAATCGTATTACGAAAATAAATATATTAGTAAACATTTCTTACTTTTGCAAAAGTAAAATAATCATAATATATATTAAATAATTCTTTATGGAAAAGGTTGTTAGTGGTATAAGATCGACAGGAAACCTGCATTTAGGCAACTATTTTGGAGCATTAAAAAATTTTATTAAAATGCAGCACGAAAATCATTGCTATTTTTTTATTGCTGACTATCACTCGTTAACCACACATCCAACACCTGAAGATTTACATGGAAGTGTAAAACAGGTTTTGTCAGAATATTTAGCCTGCGGTCTTGATCCTGAAGCAGCAACCATTTATTTACAAAGTGATGTACCGGAAGTAACCGAATTGTATTTGCTGTTAAATATGAATGCTTATGTAGGTGAGCTGGAAAGAACCACATCGTTTAAAGATAAAGTAAGAAAACAACCTGAAAATGTAAATGCCGGCCTGTTAACTTACCCCGTATTAATGGCTGCCGATATCATTATCCATAATGCTTCAAAGGTGCCCGTTGGGAAAGATCAGGAACAAAACCTTGAGATGGCCCGTAAATTTGCCCGACGATTTAACAACATATACCATGTGGATTATTTTACCGAGCCGCAACCCTATAATTTTGGACAGGCATTGGTTAAAGTGCCGGGGTTAGACGGAACCGGCAAGATGGGAAAATCGGAAGGAAACGGTATTTATCTGTTTGATGATGCTAAAGCGATTAGAAAAAAAGTAATGCGTGCTGTTACCGATAGCGGTCCTACAGAAAAGAATCAGGAAATGCCGGAACCTATTCAGAATCTTTTTACCATCATGGATATTGTATCGGAAAAAGAAACCCTTGATTTTTTCAGAGAAAAGTACAATCAGTGTGAAATCCGCTACGGGGATATGAAAAAGCAACTGGCCGAAGATATTATTAATTTTACGACCCCTATCCGCGAAAGGATTCTTGAAATTTCATCGGATGATCAATATCTAAGCAACGTAGTTAAAAGAGGTGCAGAAAAAGCTCGTGCCAGTGCTTCGAAAACACTCAAAGAAGTTAGAGAGATCATCGGGTTTAAACCTTTCTAAACAAACAACAATAAACTTACGGCCATAACAATCATACCAAGTATTAAACCATAAATGGACAAATGATGCTCACCATATTCTCTGGCAGCGGGCAACAGCTCATCGATAGAAATAAACACCATAATACCTGCCACTGACGCAAATAATACGCCAAAAAGAGCGGGGGTTAAAAAAGGCATTAAAATTAAATATCCAATAATAGCTCCTATGGGTTCTGATAATCCGGAAGCAAAAGAATGCCAAAATGCTTTTCTTTTGCTTCCTGTAGCATAATATATCGGAACAGAAACAGCAATTCCCTCAGGAATATTATGAATAGCAATAGCTACGGCAATGGCAATACCCAGACTGGGATCGGATAAAGCAGCGGTAAATGTGGCTAATCCTTCGGGAAAATTATGGATTGCAATAGCCAGTGCAGTAAATAACCCCATCTTTTTCAACTTTTTATTCTTATGCTCAATTTTAGCCTTTTCATCCATTTCTTCAATCATCCTTATTTCATGAGGATTTTCAGAAGAAGGGATTAACTTATCGATAAGCGCAATAATAAAAATGCCACCAAAAAATGAAATTACCGTAATCCACGAACCTGTTTTTTCACCTAGATCCGCTATTAATGATTCTTTCGCTTTAAAAAAAATCTCTACCATAGATACATAAATCATTACTCCGGCAGAAAATCCCAGAGAAATAGATAAAAATTTTGTGTTGGTTGTTTTGGTAAAAAAAGCTAAGACGCTGCCAATACCTGTGGCCAACCCGGCAAAAAGTGTCAGTGCAAAAGCTGTCAATACATTTTGTTCAATCATATGAATCAGAGATTTATAAATTATTCCTTTTAAAATTACGTGAAAAAATAAACAATACACGCTGGGTTATTATTCCTGAAAAGGTTTCCAGGTTTTTGCCAGTCCGCCAATTCCGGTTTCCCGATAAGCACTCTGAATATCGCGTCCGGTTTCTTCCATCGTGCGTACAGCATCATCGAATGAAATCTTATGGCCCCCATCGGAAAACAATGCATATACAGCACATTCAAGTGCTTTTCCCACTGCAATAGCGTTGCGTTCGATACAAGGTATTTGTACATAGCCCAAAACCGGATCACAAGTTAATCCCAGGTTATGTTCAAAGCCCATCTCTGCTGCATATTCAATCTGGCGCAAGGAACCTCCCATTACTTGTGCTGCAGCCCCGGCAGCCATAGCACAAGCCGTGCCAATCTCTCCCTGGCAACCCACTTCGGCTCCCGAAATGGAAGCATTTCGTTTCACAATATTACCAATAAGCCCCGCGGTAGCCAACGCTCTTAATATTTTTGATTCGTTAATATGTTCTTCACGCTGTAAATAAAATAACATGGCCGGCAAAACACCTGATGACCCACAGGTAGGTGCTGTTACAATCTTCCCTCCGGCTGCATTCTCTTCCGAAACGGCTAAAGCAAAAGAAAACAGTAGTCCCTGATCTTGCATGGCTCCTCTTGAATTCTGAGATTTAGTATAATAATTGTTTGCTTTTCGCGGAAGTCTTATTTCCCCGGGCAAAACTCCTTCACTATCTAAACCATTGGTAATGGTATCTTTCATAATAGACCATACCTCTTTTAAAAAATCCCAAACCTCTTCGCCCTCATTATCTTCAACATATTCCCAGAATGTTTTTCCCCGATCATTGCACCACGTAAGAATATCGGATAACGATTTATGCTGATAGATCTTTTCGTTATTTAAAATACCACGGTCATCTCTTAAATCGCCTCCTCCAATACTGTATACCGTCCATTCATCCGTTACCTGATCCTCATCATCTAGTGCTTCGAAAAGGAGCCCGTTAGGATGAAGGGATAATTCTTCCTCTGCTTTCCAAACTATTTCAACATCACGAGGTAACAACGATTTTTTCAAAGCCAGATCAGTGTTATGTCCCTTACCTGTAGCTGCCAGGCTACCATACAAAGTAACCTTGAAATATTTCGCATTTGGATTTTTCAACTGAAAAATATCTGCTGCCCTTACTGGTCCGATGGTATGGCTACTCGAAGGGCCATATCCTATTTTATATAATTCTCGTATTGATTGCATATCTTCTTCTTTTGAGTGAGCAAATATAAAAAAATGCCTTCTAAAAACTGCACAGTAAAAAACATCTCTGATATTTACATATAAATGAAACATGAACACACTGTGTCCTGCCGATGAATAAAGAACAATATCTAAAAAATAACTTTGTTTTGTCTACTCATATTTTATGTATTACAAATACTATTAAATGAAACAAATTTCATGATAATCAGAGGTAAAGTTAAAATAACATTCGCCCAGAAATGCACAAAAAAAGCAGGATAAATACTCTTTGTTTTTTCCCGGTAATAAGCAGCTAACAAGCCAATAACAGTAGTATTTGTAACAATGAAAGATATAAACCAGACATCCATATTAATGTTTAATAAAGAGAGATGCATCAATCCGAAAAACAATCCCGAGATCCATACCGGAAGGCTAAGTTTAAGAAAACGAATATTAATGTGTTTATTCATAAATCCCTGAATAAATCCACGGGTCAGTACTTCCTCGCATATACTCGACCAGATCCAAATCGTCAATATTCTTTGTAGTAAAGATTGAGTCTCCGGGAATCCTGCTTTTCCACTCCCGGGAGGGAAAATATTTCTTAAAATTCCATTAAAAATTAAGTTGGCAAAAATGAATGCACCAATAAGTATTCCTGTTGAGATTAGAAAGAATCTAACATATCTTAATTTTTCTGGTTTCGTAAATCCATAGTTTCTGAGTGAGCCCTTGTTAACCAGTAATATTAACAACAATGAAAACAAAAGCATATAGCCTTTCATAAAAACATTAGCGGTATAAAAGTTGAGTGCTACAAATTGCTTAATCCAACAATTTGTCAGGCTTCCAAGATAACTGCTCAAATAAAAAACTACACCTCCTGAAAACACGGCAAAAATTAAACTTAACCAGGGATTTTTTCTTACTTGTTGGATAAATGATTGCATAAACTAAATTTATTTTAACTTATTTGGTTTGATATTTACTTTTTTAGCTCTCTCAAATGGTTTGTTCCGGTCGAAAAGAAAACGATAAGTAACATGGGTTTTTAAAATATGGGCCCCCACCTGATCGACTACTTTCATCATGGCGGGATTAAAATCACCAATCCAATTAAATTGGAGATGTTTGTACGGGAAACTTTTTTTTAAGGCTACGTCAGCAAATGCCATTACAATGCCTCCTTCAACACCCTTGCCTTGATGTTCAGGCACTACTCCAAAAATTAATCCCAAAACCGTATCACATTCGCCTTTTTTCTTGTAGTATAAAAATTTCAGTTTACTCCATAAATTCATTTTACCATTTAAATGCCTTACAATTTTATTTATTTCGGGCACCTGAAGAAAAAAAGCAATGGGCTCGCCATCGTAATAAGCAAACCACATAATTCGTTCGTCCAGTATGGGTTTCAAACTTTTCATTAACCCTCTTGAATGGACTTTTGTCATTTCGGTAACGCCGGGAAATCGAGCCCATGCGTTGTTAAAGACTGTTCTAAAATCTTCGGTATAATTCTCAAGCTTATTCTTTTCCAGATGCCGAAACTGATACCTTGGATTTTTTTCCAGTCTTTTGGCTTTTTCTTTAATGGAATCACTCAATCCTTCCAACTCTACTTTCCGATAATAAGTATATTGATTGAAATAATTTTTAAACCCGTAAGCTTCGAATAAATCTTTATAATAGGGAAAATTATAGGGCATACAGTAGTTGGGTGGATATTCAAAACCATCGACTAAACAACCCCACCAGCGATCACGGTCGCCAAAGTTTACAGGCCCGTCCATGGCTTCCATTCCTTTGGATTGTAGCCAGCTTTTACAAGCATCAAACAATATAAATGCTGCTTCCTTGTCATGAATACAATCAAAAAATCCCATCCCTCCGGTGGGCTGATCGTTTTTTTGGGCCGATTTTTTATCATAAAAAGCCGCTACACGACCTGTCACTTTATTGTTTTCGTCTTTTAAAATCCAACGGATGGCTTCGCCATGCCTGAAAAGTTTATTTTTCTGCGAATCAAAGACACTTTCAATATCTTCATCCAGCGGCCTTATCCAGTTTTTTTCATTTTTATTTAAGGAAACCGGAAATAGTAAGAATTCTTTTATAGTATTTTTGTCTTTTACTTCCACTAATTGATAACTGCTCATAGAAAATTTATTTTTTATTTACCTAATGATAAAAATAATCATTAAAAACGACATTGAAAACTATGTTTATCTCGCCCATTTAAGTAAGATCCTTGCAATATTTGTAGCATGACCGTTTATCGCCCGAAGATTGGTCATTAGTTCAACATGTGTTTTACTGCTGGCAACAGACTGTTCCACATCATCGCGCAAACGCTCAAAATGTTGTTTCTCCAAATCAAACTCCATATTGCGATATTGCTTATACTTTTGTTTCATGGCTTTTGCCTTTTCCAGATTAACCTCAGCAAATACTTCAATCGCACGACTTAACTGTTTTTGTGTACGGGTGTGGTAATCAACAATCTCTTTTTTTCCCTCCTCAGAGAATTCATAATCCCTTTCGCACCAACGCTTTGCTTTAGGTATGAGATTCGTAGATATAATATCTGCCATTTGCTCAAATTCTTTAACGGTGTACAACAATTGAAATGCTTCATTTATCCTGTCTTCATTAATATTTTCTTTTGTAATTTTCAAAATATAATTGTTAACCTCGTCGCGTAAGAAATTTATTTCTTCTTCGTTTTCCCGGATATTTTCTAAAACTCCTTCACCCTTAATTAAAAAAGGAATAATAATATCAGAGGTCATATCCTGGGTTAATCGTCCCATTCTGATTACCTCCTGTTTAGCCAGATTAAGGGCCAGCGAAGAACTTTTTAACATCCCCTGATCCAGATAATGCGTTTTAAAAGCAGGTTTTTCGTCGGGTTTTAAGGGGAGTAACTTTTCGATTAATTTTGCAAATTGATGCGTAAAGGGAAGGACAAGAACCGTAAGAATAGTGTTAAAAACAGTATGTGCGTTAGCAATTTGCCGTGGTAAAAATTCACCCATTGAACCAAAATTGTCAGATACATCTGCTGATGGAGGAGAAATAACCCTTACGATATCAGCAAACTGAGGAATCCAGAACAAAAAAACCAACACACCAAAAATTTTAAAAAATGTGTGGGCCAGCGCAACCTGTTTTGCTTCCCGATTGGTTTTAATACTGGCTAAAACTGCTGTTACAGCCGTACCTATATTTGCTCCTAACAGTAAAGGGATAGAGGCCTCAAGTGTTAAAAATCCCTGAGTGGCAAAAATTATCATGATTCCAATAAAAGCAGCACTACTTTGAATTAAAGCAGTGAATAAAGCACCGACAAGAATTCCCAGTAAAGGATTCTCAAAGCTAATGAGCAAATCTAAAAATGGAGAAAAAGATCGAAGTGGTGACATGGAATCGGACATAATATGCATGCCAAAAAATAAAATGCCAAAACCAAGAATCGTTTTCCCGATATTTTTAATTAAAGCATGATTAAAAAAGGTATTGAAGATAAATCCAACTCCAATCATTAATAACGAATAATCGGTTAGTTTAAAAGCAATAAGTTGTGCCGTGATGGTAGTGCCTATTCCGGCACCCAGGATAACGCCAATGGTTTGCCTGAATTTCATTAGTTTGGATTGCACAAAACTCACCAGCATAACGGTGGTGGCACTACTGCTTTGCACAATCATGGTAATAAAGGATCCCACACCAATGGCTATTAACCGATTGTTGGTGAGCTGACTGAGTATTGCCCGCATTTTATCGCCGGCAGCATTCTGCATCCCATCGCTCATCATACTCATTCCCAATAAGAACAAGCCTAAACCACCTACTAATCCGGCAATTAACAAAAATACCCAGTTTGATTTCCGGGCAAAAACCCGGTAAATTAAAATCTCATCCGAAGGGAAATTACTGAATCTGGCCGCAACCTGGTATTCTCCCTCAACTGACCCTAACACTACCTTTGTTTCTGCAATCCCTGAGCTGTCGGTACAAGAAACCGTATCAACAATCGTAAATTTTTCATCCTTTTCGGGAGTAATCAGTGGTTTAAAGTGGATACAAACTCCTTCAACCGGTTTGTTTTGTTCATCCAATACCAAAACGCGCAAAGGTTTTTCTGCCGTTAAACGAGCGGTTTGCGTTTGCTTATCACCCGAGAAATTTGGAACTTTCTCTGAAACAGGTTTGATTAAATAGTATGGATGACTGATGCTATCGACCTTAGCCATTTTAACGCTATCGGTTACCGATGCTGAAAGGCCAACCTGGAAATCAAGCAATAGAAAAAGCAACGTCAAATACGAAAAAACTTTCATCTTTTATAATCCTACCTGAACAACAATTAAATAAAATATATACTATCCAATACAAATATAAGCTATTGATTAGTTTTACCTGTAAAATCCAGGTACAGATCATTCTCAATCATCTTAAAGTCTTGCAATTCAAAGAAAATATTGTTTTTGGATACCGTTCGGACGAACATCTCACTTTTTAAGGTATAAAAATCATTGGAGTTTTTTACGGCTCCGGAAAGTTGTTTTGACAACCAGGTGATATTAGATAATACACCGGTTATATAAGCATTCCAAAGCCCTTTGTTTAAACGGAAATATTTGAATTCCGAATCAGCACTGTCTTTCTTAAATTCAAGTTCTGTCCGGTAGTTATAAGTTCTGGGCTCAAAATCAATAGTATCTGGTCCAACAAACGAAGTAATCTCATAACTTCGGTATGCCTTTCTAAAACTGTATTGAAGGTTCAATGACCCAGAATCATTATTCGTATGACTGTTAATGATAAAATCAAAAAACTCGAGTTTTTCACTCTTATAATTTCGCTCAATAAAAACCTGCAAATGCTCACCTGTTACATGAATTGTATCTATCCTGGAAAAAGATTCCAGCGCATTATTCATTCTTAACTTAACAATGGCTTCATTATACTTGGTAAAAAAAGTATCAACCACCTCAATAGCAGACAAATCGCATACTATTTTTGATTTTGTTAACACAAAATCCTGAAATTTAGTCGAGTATAAAGCATATCCTTCTCCTTCGCGTAGGTTCGTATAATCATCGGTAATATTACTTACCGTAGATGAATGGATAATTGCATAAAGCGCCAAAGCTCTTAACTCAGCCTGCTTTTTGGCTTCTTCCCACTCCATTCCGGGATCGGAAACTCCTATGACTTCAGCAGGAGTAATATTTTGTATAACCGGGAAAAACCAATCGGGCAGTTGCTCGGGAATTAAGTCATATCTTTTTTGGTAATTCAGACTGTCGTTAATCTCTTCAAATGCTTTATCGAAAACATTTTTTTCATAATTTTCCTTATCCTTATCAATGATTTCCTGGGAAAAACCTCCGGCAGAGATTAGTATCAATAATACAAGCAAAATAACCCGGGTCATATTTTTTGTTGTTTGATAAAAAGAATAGTTAAAAATAGCAATAAATATTTTCTTTACAATCTTTACGCCAAAAAGGTAGAAATATTAAAAATTAGCCCTTAACCCAATAATAAAATTTCTGCCGGGAGCTACAATGCCGGATGAATAAGGGCGGTAGCGGGTATCTAAAACATTTTCGATACCAAAGTTCAGGGTTCCCCACTCTTTAAACCGGTAAGATGCTTTTACATTTAATGTCCACCAGGCTGGTGAATATGGATTTCCATTACTATCGGTTGCATACATATGTGTTTTCTCCTGCTCGCTGGGCGCCATGTCTTCATAAGCAATCTCCCCGTTATAATCGGCATAAAGAGATATTTGCAAATCTTTTTGTTCATAATTTAACCGGGTACTTCCAAAAAGAGGGGCTACATGCCGCAGGGGAATTCCATCCTGATCCTCTCCGTAAGTATAGTTGATCACCGACTCCAGATAAAATTGATACGGCAATTGCACTTCTGCAGAGGCATTCAAACCATAAATATATGCTTTGTCGGCATTGACAATGGCCAGCACTTTGCTCATTTCGCCATCGTACAGAATCGAATCCTGCCCGTTAAAGGTAAAGTCACGGCGCACCATTGCGTTTGTCAGATAAGTATAGAATCCTGTTATTCCTAATTTTACAGCTTCACCAAACTCTTTATGCACACCTAAATCAGCATTGTAAGCATATTCTGGTTTTAAACCTTCGTTAGGAACTACCACGCTTCCTGGTTCTGAGTCAAAAACTTTGGCCATATCGTCAATATTAGGTGCATGAAAACCGGTGGACAAATTAAGATTTACCTGCCACGACTTTTCCGGGCGATAAACCAATCCCACAGAACCATTGACTGCAGTATTGTTAACCGAAATATTATCGTACGGAAAATTAAAAAAGGTAGTGTCGTTTAAGGTGGAATAAATACTGGTATAGTTGAACCGAATCCCTGAAATGGCTGTCCATTTTTTGTTTAAATTTTCTTTATATCCTGCATAAGCTGCTAAGGTGGTATAATCATTTATCCCATCAGGATAGCGGGTTGATTCCGGCGATAACTCACCGGTTATAATGTTTTTACTGTGCGCGGTTGAATATACCGAATTATAAACCGCTTCCAGGCCATAATATAATTCATTATCGCGGTTCAGATTTTTATCAAAGTCCATATTTAACGAGTAAGCTTTCACCTTTTCGGTTCGTTGCCGCAAATTATCCTGTCGGAACTTCCGGTCATGCCGGCTTTCTTCATAATCCTGGTATGCCAGGGTAAGTTTTGCGTCATCAAAAAATGTATTTGCTTTCCGGTAGTTAACATTTAAAGCATGCATCATCCATATTTGTGGACCGTAGTACCATTCACCATACTTAAGGGTTTCGTCGCTATACTGAATTAAACGGTCATACCTCGGCACATCCGATAATTTGGAGTAATGAAATGCATAATTCATATCCAGGTCTTCTGAAGGCCTGAACCTGACTTTTTGCATCAAATTTAGCTGGTTATATCTCGTAGGAACCTGCAAGTTCGGATTACTATTCTGAATTACAGAATCCATACCATGTATCCGCACCACATATTCGTGCCTTTGATATTCGGAATGGTTTCGGCTTCCCATTTTCAAATCACCATAATCGCTGTAAGTAATACTTGATAGAAAACCCCATTTAGGAGTCCCGATATTAAAATCAATATGTCCTGTTTTTTCATTATTTGCTGATGAGTAACGAGTCATTGCGTTTCCTGAAAACTGTACTTTCGTACCGGTTGACAATTTGGCTTTTAACGTATGAAAATCCATTACACCCCCAAGTGCATCGCTACCATAGGTAACCGATCCGGGCCCGAAAATCACCTCACTGCTTTCAATGGCATTGGCATCGAGCGATATTACATTTTGCAAATTCCCTTCGCGATAAATAGCATTGTTCATCCGTACCCCATCCACAACCAGCAGTACCGAGCTGGTTGCAAAGCCACGAATCATAGGACTTCCACCTCCCATCTGGCTTTTTTGTACAAACACCTCGTTGGTATGTGATAACAGGTCGGCTGTTGTTTGCGGATTATTAAAAACAATCTCTTTTTGTTGCACCCGGGTAATTTTATTTGGTATTTCCCTGGGATTTTGCTCCCACCGGTAGGCTGATATTACAAATTCGTCAATTGCATAAGTCTCACGCTCTAAAAAAACAACAAAATTTTTCTGTTCGATTTCCTGTTTTAAGTAGCTTACCGGTTTAAAGGATGGATGTTGAAAATAAATTCGTTCATTCAAATTAAAAATATCAAGATTAACCATTCCATTTTTATCTGTTAAACCTGACTTGTGTTTTGAGTCGTTGTAAACAGCCACATCTTCGACGGGTTGCGTCGTTTCAATATCCTTAACAACAAGGTTCTGTCCGGAAACCAGCATCCCGGTGCTAAAAAGTAATGAAAAAAGAAAGCAGGTCTTAAGATTCATCTTAAGCATTATCATATTCTTATTCTTTTTAATATTTAACAAATTTACTGATTAGATGATATAAACCTTATCTGGTTTAATCAAATTTAAGTATGTTTGTCTGTAGAAACGTTACCATTATAAATTTTAATTTAATATTTTTGAACCAAAATCTTCTAAAAAAGAATCTACACATATGTTAAAAAAAATTTTAACAGCAGTTGTACTTATTATAATTATTTCAGCAGGTTTTTGGGGTTACCGGTATATTAAAAGCCAGCGTCTACCTGATTTCAATATGCTCAGAGCGGTTCCGCTTGATGCTGCGTTTATTATTGACAGTGATAACTTTATTGACAAGATCACTACGTTTAGCAAAAACAATGAAATTTACCAGGAGTTAAAGCAATTAAAAAAAGTAAAACATTTTAATGATGATGTGTCTTTCTTAATAGAGCTTTATAATGATAATAAATTTATGAAAGAGCTCATTGATGATAATCGAATGGTTCTGTCAGCTCACCGTTCCGGTAAAGAAAACATTGCATTTCTTTTTTTAATGCAAATGAATACATTGCGTGATAAAAAGATTATTCTTCAGTACATTGAACAGTTATTAAGTCAGCAAGGAGCAATAAAAAAAAGAACATATAATAATACCCTGATTTATCAGATCGAATTTCAGGAAAGGGAGCTATATTTTTCATTCAAAGAGGGAATGCTAATGCTTAGTCCTTCATCGATAATTTTGGAAGCATCATTAAGGCAATCAGAAGTTAATGAGTCCATTCTGAATGATAACGGATTTAAAACCGTACAAAAAACTGCAGGAAAAAATGTGGATGCAAACGTTTATATTAACTTAAACCAGTTTCCTGAAATTATCTCCTATCTGTTAAATGATAAGTATAAAAATAAAATTGCTACCCTTAAAAACATTGGTTCCTGGATAGAGTTGGATGTTAATTTAAAAAATGATGCCGTATTACTCAATGGGTTTTCTTTTAACGAACCTACGGTTAATAATTATCTGAACATATTTTCTCAGCAGGAGGCTGTTGAGCATCAATTAAATCAAATTTTACCGGCCAATTCATCCGTTTTTATTTCATTAGGTATAAGTGATAATAGCCGATATTTTGAACAATACAGGAATTATCTGGATACACAAAATAAGCTGAGTGATTACACAGAGTTTATACGGTATTATCAACAAAAATTTACGGTAAACTTTGAAGAAGTAATCAAAAACAATCTGGATGAAGAAATTGGTTTGGTAATAACAGATAACCCTAATCAAAACACGAAGCAAAACTCATTTATCATCATGAGAACAAAAAGCAAAAGCCTTTTTGAAAGTCAAATGCAAAATGTTTTATCCAAGATCGCACAAAATGAGAAGATTAAGGAGAAAGATCTTATTTTTGATGCAAGGATCGATAAAGAAACGGTTTATAAAATTTATCATCTGCCCGTAGAAGGGCTCTTTAAAACGCTCTTTGGGGATATATATTCCGGATTTGAAAATCCTTATTTTACTTTCATCGATAATTTCATGGTTGTGGGCAACTCACAAAAATCGCTGGTTAATTTTATCCATTCAACCATCTTGCACAAAACCCTTAACCATGACCTGAAATTTGACCATTTTACCAATAATCTATCCTCCAAATCTAACTTTTATTTTTATACAAATTTATCCCGATCTCAAGACGTTATTTCCGAATACTTAAGCCCCAATTTAAGGTCCGGACTAAAAACCAATATCGACCTGATTAAAAAATTTCAGGCTTTTGCTGTACAGTTCAGGAACAATAACAGTATGATCTTTAATAATATTTACTTAAAATACATTCCTGTGATAAAAGAGGATGCGGTTACCATTTGGGAAAGCAGGCTGGATACGGCAACTCATTTTAAACCCTCATTGGTAACCAATCATTATTCCCAGGAAAATGAAATATTTGTTCAGGATCTAAATCATAAAATTTATCTGATTAATAAAGTAGGAAGAATATTATGGCGCTTACAACTAAACGAAAAAATTAATAGTGAAGTTTACCAGGTTGATTATTACAAGAACGGAAAGTTACAATTGCTTTTTAGCACAAAAGATCAAATTCACCTAATCGACCGCAACGGTAATTATGTTGAACGATACCCGATCGAGCTAAGATCGCCCTCAACAGCGGGTATTGCACTAGTCGATTACGAGAAGAACCTTGACTACAGGATATTTGTTCCCTGCGAAAATAAGAACATTTACCTCTATGGGTTAGATGGAAAATTAATCAATGGATGGGAGTTCCAACAAACAGATACGCGGGTTAACACACCTGTTCAACACTTTAGAGTAAATACCCGGGATTTTATTATTCTTGCTGATGAGCACCGCATTTACATTCTTAACCGTCGTGGCCATGAAAGAATACGTGTAAATAAACAATTTGCCCAATCCAAAAATAATTCATTTATTTTAAAACATGCCGACCAGGAAACAAACACACGTTTTGTAACTACTGATATTACCGGGATGATAAAGATGATAGACCTTAACGGAGAGGTAACAGAAAAAAGAATTAAAACGTATTCTGCCGATCATTTCTTTGATTATCAAGATATAGATGCCGATGGTTACAAAGATTATATTTTTGCAGATAACAATAAACTGGAAGTATTCAATAATAATGGGGACAAACTGTTTGATTATACCTTTAAAGAAGCAATCTCCTACCCTCCGGTTTATTACTACTTTTCATACGATGACCGGAAGTTAGGGGTTGTAACAAAATCATCCGGACAAATTTATTTATTCAACAGCAGTGGTGAAATTTACAAAGGGTTTCCTCTAAAAGGGGCATCTCCCTTTAGCATTGGTTATTTAGAAGAATCACATAATCAATTTAACTTAATTGTTGGGTCTCAATATAACTTTTTATATAATTATTCCGTAAATTAGTATACAAATTTAATATCTAAAGATATGAGTTGGTTAAAGAATTTTCGAGTTACAAAAATATTTATCGCGTTAATTATAATCTTTACTTTTTCACACTGCATGCAGGATGAGTATGAGTTTGATAAATTAAGCGATGAAATGGAAGTTAAATTAAAATTTTTATCTCCATTAGCCTACGGTTCACTTTCCCTTGATGATATTATCAGTGAATTCGACACTACAAGTACTATTGATGCAGATGAAGAAGGGTTGCTTTTTATAACATATGAAGACTCCCTTTTTTCATTTCTTGCCGATGAACTAGTGGAGATCCCTAATCAAAATTTTCCTGAATATTTTATTGAATCAGATGAAGACTTCCCGGTAAGCTGGGGTGATACAGTAGTAGTTGAAAGAACCGAACATTACGAATTTTCCTTTTCCAACGGTGAAAATCCCGATAGTTTGTATATTAACACTGCCGACCTCAACTTTCAGATAAGTTCTTCCTTCCAGCACACGGGCAAATTAATCATCTCAAGCAACTATATTCGAAATAATAACCAGGCATTCAGTGACACTATTCTCATCGATAATAACAGTGGCAGTTTTTCTGTAAACAAAACACTTTCGTTAAACAATTATGTTATTGAGTTTATCGATACAACAATTACAGATACATCTTTTTTACCTATTGACTTTACACTTGAATTCTACAATTCCGGCTTAGGCGTAAATGCAGGCGACCAGGTAGCCGTCGAACTTACCGTTTCCAATATTGATTTCACATCTATTTTTGGATACATTGGTAATTATGAATTAATGGCAGATTCCGGTGAGTTTGAGCTCGACTTTTTCGAATCGTTAAACGACGGATATATCGAATTTGAAGATCCTCAAATAAACTTTAACATCAGTAACTCGTTTGGAGTACCTGCAGAAATTAATATTGAAAGATTCACCGGATTTAAAGATGAAACCGATTCTATCACGTTGAATCTGGACCCCGAAGTTAACCCCTCAAATTATGCATTCCCCAGAATTGGTGACTATGGAGAAACAAAAGATACCACAATATCCATCAACAGAAACAACTCAAATATTTCAAGTTTCTTAGCCTATATGCCTAACTACCTTCAATACAATATTAAAGCCCTGTCAAATCCCGAAGGACCAGGTGGTGCTTACAACTTTGTTACCAAAAACAGTAAAATAGATATTGGCTTAGAATTTATCCTTCCTCTTTGGTTTAAAGCCAATAATATTGCATTAGAAGATACGGTTGAGATGGATCTTACGGATATTAACGAAGATGCCGGAATGATTGAAAAAATTAACCTGGTACTTGAAGTTTTTAACGGACTCCCTGTAGATATTGACTTTCAGCTATACTTCCTGGATGAATCATACAATCCGGTAGATACCCTTTTCGATCCTGGAGCACAACCGGTGATTGTTGCAGGGCAACTCGACTCAGAATATAGAGTAACTCAGCCTACTGAAAAAACATCCGTCGTTGAATACCTGAAACAGGATATTGAAAAGCTTGAAGTTGTTCGATTTGCGTATATTAAAGCCGGACTTAAAACATCTGAATTTGACAATGATATTTCAGTAAAATTTTACGATTATTATACGGTAGATTTTAATTTAAGCATAGATGTTGATGCTTTAATAAATACAAACGATTTATAATATCCATACCATGAAACTTTATAACAAGATTATCATCATCTTAATTTCAGCTATATTTTTTATTATGCTTTCATTTACGGGAAAGGGCCAGAGTAGCCAGACACTTTATTTTATGAACAGAATTCCCCAGTCGAACCATATGAACCCGGCCATCCAACCTAAATGCAACTTCTTTATAGGTTTACCTGTAGTATCCTCTGTACAAATTAGTACCGGAAACAACAGATATGTTTTATCAGATATCATCATGCCTCATCCTTCCCAGGATTCTTTGGTAACATTTCTTCATCCCGAGGCAGATTTTGATAAGACTGATTTTTTATCCAAGCTGGGAAATAATAATTCCTTTTACCAGGAGTTTCAAACCGACCTGTTATCATTTGGCTTTAGAGCTAACAGTTGGTACTTCTCATTTAACCTATCCGAAAAACAGTCGGTGGCCCTTAACTATCCAACAGACTTAATGGATTTTGCACTCAATGGAAACCAAAACTTCATTCACCAAACCGCTGATTTTAACGCTTTAAGAGCAAATGCCAATTTTTACAGAGAATATGGTATTGGTGTATCCAAAGAGATAAACAGCAACCTATTTATAGGTGTTCGTGGGAAAATTTTATTTGGCCATGCAAACATTAACACGGGAAATGATAATACGTTAGGTTTTTATTCAAGCAGCGATTCAATATTTATTAATGCAAATGCTGTAGTTAACACATCCTCCCCGTTAATTGCAACAACGAATATTGATGGTGATTTTGACGGATTTGAAGTCCCTGCTTATATTGAAGATGCAGATAATGATTCTTTAATCGATTTAGCCTTACGGCATCAAAATATGGGAATGGGAATTGATGTAGGTGTATATTACAGCCCCATGGATAATCTGTCTCTTTCACTTAGTATTATCGATTTAGGCTATATCAAATGGGACAAAGAAGTTACAAACCTCGAGTTAAAAGGAGAATATTCCTTTAAAGGAGTTGATCTTAGCGACGAAATTGGCGCTGAAGAATCCGAAGAAGATCCTTTCGATCAGGTTCTGGACTCGTTGGAAAACAGTTTTACTGTATCCAATGAATCAAGCAGTTATACTACCGGACTGGGAACAAAGGTATATATAGGTGCATCATATTTTGTTTCCCCGAAATTTGATGTAAGCTTTTTATCCCGCTCTTACATTTATAACAACTACTTTAACCAGGCTTTTACTTTTTCAGCCAATGTTCGGCCCGTTCATGGAATTTCTGCCAGCTTAAGCTATTCTATCATGAACGGTACCTATAACAACATTGGATTAGGCTTGGTACTTGGAGGTGCACCATTACAGTTTTATGTGGTTACCGATAATGTTTCTGCCGCATTTTGGGGTCATAAAACATCTACCTTTAATCTACGTGTTGGGTTAAATATTGCTTTTGGCTGTAAAAATCAAAAAGTTAAAGATAAACCATTGCTTAAGTCAACTTTTTGATTAGAATAATCTTTTATGATTATACCCTGTAAGGGGCTGTCCAGAAAGTTTTCGTTTATTGCCTCAACAACTTTTGCCCCTCTTGTACTCGTAAGATATTGATTACGAGAATTATAGAAACGCCTTGCTAAGCTCCCTAAGAGGAAATTGATGAAAATCAGGCTCCCTTCAGGGTCGGGGTGATCCTGATTTTCATCAACTATACGTTTAATTTACTTTCTGTACAGCTCCTTTTTCGACTAAAAAATCCAAACGGTCGATATTTTAAAAATATAAATACAAAAAAACAACACCCCTAAACTCTCTGTATACAAACTAATTATGCAGGACAAATTGTATAAGGTCGAAATTTATAAAACTTTAGTCGACATTTTTACTTTAAATTTTTAAGAAAACTTTATCTTTAGCAGGATAATCAAAAATAACTCATTATGAAAAGAATAACCCTATTATTTATTGGAATACTTATTGTTCCTCTCTTTTCCTATTCAGGAGGTATTGTAACCAACCAGAACCAAAGTGCGGCTTATATCCGTATGTTTGCCCGCGATGCATCAACAGATATTGATGCCGTATTTTTTAATCCTGCTGGTTTAACCAAACTAAGTGATGGCTTTCACTTTTCGTTAAACAACCAGTACATCTTACAAAACAAATATGTTACGTCACATTATCCCTATTTAAACAACAATCCCGTTGAATATCAGGGAGAAGTAAGTGTACCATTATTCCCGGGCATTTATGGAGCTTATAAAAAAGGAAACTTCACTTTGTCTCTCGGAATAAATCCGGTAGGAGGGGGAGGAAGTGCTACTTTTAATAATGGATTACCCTCATTTGAAGTTCCTGTTTCAAATTTAGTTCCTACACTAAGTGCCCAGGGTCAACCTGTTTCCGACTATGGATTAAATGCTTATTTCGAAGGTTCATCTGTTTATTGGGGTTACCAATTCGGGGCTTCCTATGCTTTCAATGACATGTTTTCAGCATATCTAGGGATAAGGTATGTTTCAGCTAAAAATACTTATAATGGTTATTTAAAAGATATAACTATTACCCTTGGGGGAACAGAAACTCCGGCTGCAGCGTATTTTGAATCAACAGCAGCAGCAATACAACCCTTAAATGATGGATTAAACAATTTATCAGACGGAGGCGCAGGTAGTTTTACATTAGATGAGGCATATGGTGCATCGATTATAGATACAGAAACCTACAATCAATTGTCAGCAGGTTATAATAATTTTGGACTTGACCCTTCGGTACATACTATTGACCAGGGTTATAGTGTAGTTAACGACACGTATAATGAAACCAGAACAGCTGCATATGTATTACAAGATCAAGATAATGTTGAGGTAGAACAAACAGGTTCTGGTTTTGCACCAATCATTGGTGTTAACATAAGTCCATCAGACAGATTAAACATTGGATTAAAGTATGAGTTCAAAACTAAACTTGAACTAGAAAATAATACAACGAAAGATTTTATTATCGACTATGATCCTGTTAACGATATAGAAACAGGGATGTTCCCCGATGGCGAAAAGATAAGAAACGATATGCCTGCCATGTTTTCTGCCGGTTTCGATTATCAGATTACTGACAGATTATCGGTAGCCAGTGGTTTCCACATGTATTTTGACAAAAATGCGAACTATGGTAAAAAAGTAAATGGTATTTATGTTGATAATGACGAAGTAATTGACAGAAACTCAACCGAATTTGCCTTAGGAATAGAATATAATGTTTCTGAAAAACTATTATTAAGCATTGGATATTTACATACAGAAACAGGCGTAACCGAAGACTATCAAACAGATTTAAGCTATAGCAACCATTCCAATTCTATTGGTATAGGTGGAGGATACGCTATCAAGCCGGGAATTAATTTAAATTTAGGCATTGGATACACTACTTATAACGATGCCCGTAAAATATATTCTGCTCAAGATCCTTTAGGTGGAACATTAACGACAATGGAAGAATATGATAAGGATAATTTATTCGTTGCATTGGGTATGGATTTTAAATTTGGAAAATAATAAACGAATTAAGCATTCTATAAAAAAAGCCGGTCTCCAAATTATGGACCGGCTTTTTGATTAATCATATTAAACCGTACTAGGTAAAAATAATTTGCGAACCTTCGCCACCAGCCATTGCATAAAATTCACCAATCGTAATAATATCAATCACATGATCGCTTAGATCCTCTTTTTTTAATTTAAACATATCCACGGCAAGCTTGCAGGCAAATATTTCGCCACCACCTGCTGTTATCATGTCCAAAAATTCATCTACCGGAGGAATGTCTAACTGATCCATTTGTTTACGCATCATTGAGGATACTCCTGCTTCCACTCCGGGGATTGCTCCCAGAAGCGTTGGAAAAGGCAGTCCCCCCGGCATCCGCATTCCCGGATTACCAACGGTTGCAGTATGCAACTTATTCATATGCTTTTTTGTAATCGCATCAAGCCCGAAGAAAGTAAAGAAAACCTTTGCTTCCATACCTTCCATCACCGCTCCGTTTGCCATTACTAATGCAGCATAAACATCCTCAAGAGACGCTTTTGCACAAATAATGGCAACTTTTTTAACCTGTGTATCTTTTTTTTCAGCCATAGCTTATAAATTTTTTAATTACACACAACTTGTAGGTTTCTTAATACCTGCAATTTTCGAGGAAATTTTCAAGGGGCCGCCAGGAAATAGCTCATAAAAACCCTTTATATCAACAATTCCTGACTTTCCTACTTTGCGGATAGTTAATCCGGATTCAGCATTTTCACGAATAAATTTAATTACTTCGAAATGTTTATCCGTTAATTCTATACCCTCTTCTTTTGCTATCTCTTTGGCAATTTCTTCATTCCATTTGGTAGGATCTTCTAAGTATCCATCTTCAGTTACTTCAAGGTTAACCCCTGCTATTGTTTTTTGTGCCATAATGTTCTTTTTTAATGATTATTAATTTATTTGTTTAAATGAGTCTCTTTCGATACATTTTTTAAAAATTCAAGCATAAACCCTAAGGTCTGTTTAATTTCAGGGCTATTAATTTCACGTATAATTTTAAACAGTGAATATTTTTTATTGGGATCAAAATCGGTTTTCTGAAAAGCAACTACCGAATGATCAATAAGTGTGGTCATTTGTTTAAATAATTCAAAATACCCCTTCTGTTCAAATTCCTGTAATTTATAAGCGAAATCAATGCCCATTTCGCTTACCATAGGTCCAGCATCCTTTAATAAATCGGAAATGCTTTCGAACATATCCATTACCTGAGAGAAATTATTTACATTTCTTACCAGTTTATAAACCAGTGTTTTGATATCATCTACATTAAGCTCTATACCCTGCTTGTCCAGCTCGTATACAACGCTTGTAAAAGCATCTTTGCTTATTATTGAAACGTCAGATACCAAATCTTCAATCGTTTCGCTTTTTAATCGCTGCTCATTGACATAGTTTAGCAATAAATCAAGCTTTTGATTGATTTCGTTTATTTGTACCTGAACATCTTCTGTTTTGGTTTCCATCATTCGAAAATTTTACAATTATTATTTTTTCTTTCCGGCCATCGACATTTCATTCTCAATAGGCAGTTCTTTTCCCCTGAGTAACATATGCCAATATATCCATCGGAAAATTACTTTACCATAATGGTTCATTTTTGTATTTTGCAATAATCCAAACGGCCCAATTCCGGGAAGAGGATAGGTTCCTGCAAGTGGCTCTGTTTCGTAATTAAAGTCAATTAAAGACCCTTTCCCAAAACCTGTTTCGATATAACAGTTCGCATGACCGTCGAATTTAGCTCTCAGTCTGCGCCCTTTTATTGCACAAAGTAAATTATCATGTACTACTTCTGCTGCAAAGTGAACTACAGAACCTGCTTTTGATGTTGGTATATTTGATGCATCACCTAAAACAAAAATGTTGTCATGTTTTTCGGATTGCAGTGTATATTTATCTGTAGGAATAAAATTCAGATCATCACCCAAACCGCTTCTTTCTACCATCTCATCACCTTTATTAACCGGAACAATAGTGAGCACATCAAATGGAATTTCTTTTCCATCATATGATTTAATTTTTTTCTCTTTATTGTCCACACTCTCCAGATAAAAATCCGGAATAACTTCTATATTCTTTTCTTTCAAAAGAGCACCCAGCATCTTGGTAGCCTTAGGCTTGGTAAAAGCTCCGGGCAAAGGAGTTACATAGGTAATATCTACCTTGTCCCGGATACCAACTTTTGTAAAGTATTCATCAGCTAAAAATACAAATTCGAGTGGAGCAACCGGACACTTAAATGGCAACTCAGCAATATTCATTACCAACCTTCCGCCCTGCCATGTTTCAAAAAATTCTTTTAAGGCAACAGCTCCTTCAACGGTATAAAAATCAAAAATTTCCTTATGCCACAATTCTCCCTTTAATCCGGGAGTTTCATCAGGATCAACTTTTGTTCCTGTGGCTACAATTAAAAAATCATAATTTAAAACCTTCCCGCCAGCTAAGAGAACCTTATTTTCTTCGGCAACGATCTTATCAATATCATTATAAATAATATTAACTCCCGAAGGAATAAAGTTAGCTTTGGGTTTAATTACATCATGTTTACTGTATATCCCAAAAGGAATAAATAAAAATCCCGGTTGATAATAATGGGTTTTATGTTTATCAACAATGGTAATGTCCCATTCATCCCTGTCAAGAGACTTTCGAAGCTTATTTGCCATAATTGTACCACCTGTACCGGCACCTAATATCAGAATCTTTTTCATTTTAGCTATTTTTTATGTTATTTTTATACACTATAAATTTTACTGTTACAAAAATAACAGATATTAATATATTAATATAACTATATATTATGATATATATCATTAGTGATATATATCAGTTTAAAATCAATACGTTTTCAATGGAAATAATAAAGGATGTAAGTAATTGTAAAGACTGTGTTTATCGTTCATGGGCGTTTAAAAATTTAACTCCGGATGAACTGAACTTAATCAATGAAAAGAAAGTAGAGAAATTTTATCGAAAAGGAGAAAATATTTACATTGAAGGGGATCCTGTGCATTCTTTTTTATACTTGCAAAACGGCCTGATAAAATTATTCAAAACCGAACCCAATCATAAAGAACACATTATTAGTATAGCTAAGCCCAAAGATTTTATTGGATTGTTAAGTATTTTCTCGAACATGGATCATTCCTATTCCATTACAGCTATTGAAGACTCTATTATATGTTTTGTAGATCTGGATATCATTAAAAACCTTATTAAAACCAATGGAAATTTTGCGCTGGATTTTTTTAAAAAAATAAGCATATTATCCGATTCAATAATCAAAACAAGAGTAGATATTAATACTCGCCAGTTAAGAGGCAGAATTGCTTATATACTTCTGTTTTTTGCACAAAACATATATAACGCGAAGAAATTTAATCTTCCCATTAGTCGTAAAGAAATTGCGGATTTAATTGATATGAGTACAGAAAATGTAATAAGAGTGCTTTCAGAATTTAGAAAAGACGGGTTAATACAAATTGAAGGGAAAAATATTGTAATTAATGATATAGAAAGATTACAAAAAATATACGACCTTGGTTAATGCTATTGCTCAAGGTCTCTAATCTTTCGTGATAACTTTGAAGCAAAAATGAAGTTATTTAATTCCTCATTTTCTGTATTAAAAATATCATCGCGTGTTCCTTCCCACCATTTTTCGCCGTGATGAATAAACATTACTTTGTCACCAATTTCCATCACAGAATTCATATCATGAGTATTAACGATAGTCGTCATTTCGTATTCTTCTGTAATTTCTTTGATAAGGTTGTCAATTAAAATGGCTGTTTTTGGGTCTAATCCGGAGTTCGGTTCATCGCAAAACAGATAATTGGGATTTAAGGCAATAGCTCGTGCAATCGCAACTCTTTTTTTCATCCCTCCACTAATCTCATCGGGATATAAATGATTCGCATTAACAATATTAACTCTTTTCAAACACTCGTTTGCGCGTTCCCTTTTTTCATCATATTTCATGTGTGTAAACATATCCAATGGAAACATTACATTTTCTTCCACCGTATTTGAGTCAAATAAAGCACCTCCCTGGAATAACATTCCCATCTTTTGCCTCATTTGTTTCTTATCTTCAAAATCCAGTTCATTAAATATAATATCATCGTATAAAATCTTCCCTGTATCAATATCATGCAGTCCTACAATGGATTTCAATAATACGGTTTTTCCCGATCCACTTTGTCCGATAATTAAATTGGTCTTTCCTTTTTCAAAAACAATATTAATATCTTTGATTATCTCGATACCATCAAAAGATTTTGAAATATTTTGTATCTCGATCATGATAACAATAATTGGGTTAGAATTACATTAAACAATAAAATAAAAATACTACTATGAACTACAGCTTTGGTACTGGAACGTCCAACATCTAAAGCTCCACCATAGGAATAATAACCATGATAAGATGAGATTGTCGTTATTAAAAAAACAAAAACAACGATTTTAATTACGGAATAGGTTATATAATAAGGTATAAATGCATATTGAATTCCATAAATATATTGCTGTGAGGTCATAACCCCTGTACTTATACCGGCAATCCAACCTCCAAATAATCCAATAACCATACTCATAAGGGTTAAAAATGGGGCGAATAGAACAGCGGCAGTTATTTTAGGCAAAATAAGGTAATTGGCAGAATTAACGCCCATTATTTCGAGGGCATCAATTTGTTCGGTAACTCTCATAGAACCGATTTCGGATGAAATATTTGAGCCAATTTTTCCAGCCAGAATTAAGGCCACAATAGTAGATGAAAATTCTAAAAGTAATGTATCACGTGCCGTAAGTCCAATAAGATAAGCAGGATAAATCGGGCTTTCTGTATTATAGGCAGTTTGTATGGTTATTACCGCCCCCATAAAAACAGATATTATAGCAACAATACTTATAGAATTAAGTCCCAGTTTATCAATTTCATGGATGGTTTCTTTATAGAATATTTTAAATTTATCGGGCTTAGTAAAAACCTTTTTTAATAATAAAAAATACCTCCCAATATGAAAAAATAAATTCATTGTTGTATTATTTATTTTCAATTCTTACAAATATACAATTCTTTAACTGTAAAGTTTAAAGGATCAAAAACATTTAAAATGAATATTCGGTAAATTTATTCTTATTATTACCTATGGTTTTTATAAATTAGTAAACTAAAAACCAAAAAAATGAATAAAAATAATTACTGTGTTATTATGGCCGGAGGTGTAGGTAGTCGATTCTGGCCTTTAAGCAAGCAAAAGAAGCCCAAGCAATTCCTGGATATTTTAGGTACCGGAAGAACTTTGCTTCAGATGACTTTTGACCGGTTTAAACAAATCTGTCCGATAGAAAACATTTATATCGTAACCAGCTTAGATTATAATCAAATCGTAAAAGAACAGTTGCCGGAACTCAACCAATCACAAATTTTGCTTGAACCTGTGAGAAGAAATACAGCTCCCTGTATAGCTTATGCTAATAATAAAATTTTAAAACATAACCCGGAGGCAAATATTGTAACAGCTCCATCAGACCACCTAATTATAAAAGAGGATGAATTTATTAAAGTAATTGAAGAAGGGCTTGAGTTTGTTTCCAATAAAGATGCTCTTTTAACCTTAGGAATTAAACCCGGCAGGCCTGAAACGGGATACGGTTATATTCAGGTTGTTGAAAACAAACCAATAAAAGATAACCAACTAATTTTTAAAGTTAAAACATTTACTGAGAAACCCAACAAAGAATTAGCCCAGGTATTTTATGAAAGTGGTGAATTTTTATGGAATGCCGGTATTTTCATTTGGTCATTAAAATCAATTATGAAAGCTTTTGACACTTTTCTTCCCGAAGTAAATTCATTGTTTCAAGAGGGAGTTCAGACTTATGACACAGAAAAGGAGAATGAATTTATTGCAAGAACTTACTTTGAGTGTAAAAATATTTCTATCGATTTTGGGATAATGGAAAAAGCGGATAATGTATTTGTTTACAGCAGTGATTTTGGTTGGGCAGATCTAGGCACATGGGGATCACTACATGAGAATTTAGACAAAGATAAAAACAATAATTCTATTCGGGGTGATAATGTATTTGCTTATAACCTTAAGAATTGTATTGTTAAAATGCCCAATGAAAAACTGGTTGTTTTACAGGGCTTAGAAGATTTTATTATTGTCGATTCTGATAATATACTCTTGGTTTGTAAAAAAGAAGATGAGCAGGAAATTAAACAATATGTAAATGATATAAAACTAAAATTAGGAGATAAATATTTATAAAAAAGAGGCGCTAGATGCGCCTCTTTTAATATATTAATTATTTAATAATACAGAACATTAATATTCCCATAAGTCATGTTCAATTTCAAACAATTCCTGTTTAATTCTTTCCGCTTCTAATAGATTATTTACCCCTTGCATATATGAGCTAATGGGCCTGTTGTCATAAACATTCGATTCGGCAATAATGTAGCTGTCAAATCGTCTTTGAAAAAACAGATCATCAAAACTAATTCGTTGGGCATCATTTTGGCGGTTGAATACTTCCTGATTTGCCAATAAGTGACGGGCTGCCGGAAAATATACCCAAAAAGTTCTTTCTTTTCTTGCCTGCTCTGTTTCCGGATCTACATACTTTCTAATCGGACATATCCCTAAAATACGTACTCTCATCGTTGAGTGCTGCTTGTCAAAATACCACTGCTCTTTTATTTCATACTGACTCATTTCATCATAATTAATAGAGCCTTCGATTACTCTTTCTTCTAATTCGCCAGTTTCCGGATTGGTAACTTGTTGTGTTTTTGGTAATGCATCTAATTTATCTTTGACTTCATCCAACGTCATAATATCTTTGAATTCATCATCTTTATACACAATCAGTCCTTCATTTTCAATGCCATACATAAACAGATTCATCAAACTTCTTCTATCATCCACTTTACCTTCCAACGGGAAGTACAAAGAATGATTCATCTTTTTTCTACAGTCAATAATTTGCCATATTTTTTTGGACCACATAATATCAGCTTCACGTAACTGGCGATAAGGTACTGGACGTTTACCTGGTATATTTTCTTTTACATATACCCCATCGTTTACGGTTTCATCCTGGGCAAATATTTGTTGTTCATTAAAAATAGTAGTAACTAGCCCGACAACAAGAAAAACAACAAAAAATCGTTTCATAATTTTATTTTTTAATGTTAAATAATTTCAAATACTATTGGAGGCAGGTTTCTAACTTTTCCATCAGGACCTACTGCCTTCACATCTTCAATATTAATACGCGAGTTTCTGCGTAAATTATTAATTAAATCTAATTGCGCCTGAGTAAACGCATTATTTTCAGATTTTTCTCCGATAAAAAATCCACCACGATCAGTAGTAGATACTGTAAATTCAATAATCTTAAACTCAAGATCAAAATCAAAATTTTCCATTTCGGCAAACACTCCGGCTTGAGCTGCTAATACATTTTTCTCGATTTTACCTCCCTGTTTACCTGCAACCTTAACAACGGGGTCAGGTACAGGCTTAACCCTAAACTGAGCTGTTCCCATATTTTTCATTACCCCATCAATTTCAGCCTGAACCGAAACGATACTATTTCCGGGGCGTGTTGGATTTACGATATATTCACCGTCAGATCGTTTTCTAATCCTTGCGTTTGTTATGGATGGCACAATCTTATTTCCTGGAACACCAGCGATTGAAACACTTACCGGATTATCTACCCCAACATAAAATACATTCATTTTTGTAGGAGACACCACAAGGTTTGGTTTAGCAACCTGAAAAGATTTCTGGAAAGATTTAACAATATAATTTCCACTGGGGTCAATCAATTTTATTAATCCCCTCCACTCGTGTGTCCCAATGGTCTGTCCTCTTACCTGATATTTTGCTTTTCCCTGAATAACATCCAACGTATCGTAATTACCAACCATATTATATTGCCAGGTTCCATCATCTAAACGGGTTGAGTCATAATCTCCAACAAGAACAACCGGAGGTTGCGTAGTATCGACTGCTGCAAGGAAAACATCTGCCGAATAATCATTCCCTTGCAATACATAACTTGTATTCGGTATAATGGTTGCTTCCAGTTTATTAAATGTAATTTCTCCGGCAACAATCTGGTTTAATAAATACCTTACCATCTCTGTTTCAGAGTTTCGAATATCAACCTGGAACTTTGTTAGCAAAGGCATCACAGCAGCTAATGGCATTTGTCCAAAATGTTTTACCTCCCAAGATTTACTTTCACCTTCTTTGTTAGGAGGAGGATCCGAGGTATCAAGATTACTTTTTATGGATTGAATAATTCGTTCATCACTAGGATCACATAAACTAACCAGGTATTCTCTATAATCTGCAATCATTTCTTTAAAATCAAAAGCTTTCCCATTATTGTTGGATCCGATTAATATCCTCGAAGCCACATCATATTTGTCCTTTCCCATTAACAGATCATTAACAATCTCTCCATCTTCAGTAATCGCCTCCGTATCTTCTCCCTGGTTCTCTCTAACAATTTCAAGTTTTAAATTCTGAATATAGCTGAAAAGTTCTTCGGATCTACGTTTAACTTCATCAGATTTTTCTTTCCACGGTTTTACTTTTGTTTGATTTATAGCATACTGTTCGTCAAACTCTTTATATAATTCCTTATTCTTTTGTACGTAATTATGAGTTGTTTTATTTAAGCCCTCATCAACAGCTGAAAATGCATCCAACACTTCAGCCGAAACATTTAGTGCTAACATTGCCGTCAACACTAAATACATCATACCAATCATTTTCTGCCTGGGAGTTTCTTTGCCGTGACCCATAATTCTAAGTTTATCTAACTAACTGTTTACTATTTAACCACATTCATGGCAGATAACATGTTGCCATAAATAGAGTTTAATGCAGTTAAATTGTTATTTAATTTTGAAATCTCATCTTTATACGCTTTTGTTTCATCAACCGATTCTTTAATATTATTCATAAGCACATCCATTTCATTGAATACGGTCTTGGATGATTCAACATGCTCGCTTGTATTCTGCATTTGTAACTCATAAACAGAATTTAAAGCAGATAAATTTTTATTAAGAATTTCCAGTTTTTCATTATATGACTGATTTCCTGTAGCTATTAATTCAATATTCTCTTGTATCCTTTCTTCAAGGCTCTTATAATTATCTATAAAACCCTGACTTGACTGAGTGAATTGTTCAGCCATATTCTTGCCCGCATTATTCATAACATCGGCAGATCCATCATAAGATTCGATCAGACCGCCAATTGAATTTGTCAGTTGTTCAGATGATTGTCCGTAGCTTTCAGTCATTGAATTAATAGACTCTGAAGCAGCTTGCAAATTATCTACAAATTGATTGGTTGCCTGTGCTGCATCGGAGACATTCATTAAGTTCTGAGTTGTTTGGTTCAGGTTTTTCAATCCTTTACCTAGCTTCTCAAATAGTTCTGGGGTAATTTCTGCATTTTCCAGCATTTCATCAAGTTTTCCTAACCCGGCACCTCCAGCTCCACTAACTGATTTTTCTCTCTCTGCTCTTGGGGTGGGTGTAAAATCTTCATCTTCATTAATTCCTGCTAATTCAGGATATACAAGAGTCCAGTCTACCTCTTCGTGCTGCGGCTCAAATGCAGAGAAAAAGAATATTACTGCTTCAGTTAACATTCCAGCTGTTAACATGGCTCCTGCAGCTGGCCAGTGCATTAGTTTAAATAATGCTCCCAGAATAACTAATGAAGCTCCCCATCCATATAGCTTTGCCATAAATTTCCTCCATCCGGAGCTCTGTACTATTTCAGTTAGGTTAATCATGATACATAACTTTAGTTTATAACTCTATCTAACTAATTTGTTCCCAGATATGATCTTACATTTCTAAAACCAACATATGATTTTGCAGAATCTTGATATTCATAGGTTCTGGTTCCATTTTGCAAAAAATATCCAATATCTTTCCAGGAACCTCCACGAACTATTTTTCGTTTCATGGCAGGAGGGTCATCCGGTAACGCTTCATATTGATAGTCAGGGTTCATGTCATGCTGGAAACTATATGCCGATTCATCATAAGCATTAGATGTCCACTCGGCAACATTTCCTGCCATATCAAATAGTCCGTATTCGTTTGGAGCATAGCTTCCAACAGAAACAGTTATCAATCCGCCATCATCGATATAGTTACCTCTTAAGGGTTTAAAATTAGCTAAAAAACAACCCTGTTTGTTTCGGGTATACATTCCTCCCCAGGGATACATGGATAAGTCAAGATTTCCTCTTGCTGCATATTCCCACTCTGCTTCGTTAGGTAATCTGAAATCCTGAACAAAACCTCCACCTTCTCCTTTTAGAAAATCGTTTAGATATTGTGTTCTCCAAACAGAAAATGCTCTGGCTTGTTCCCAGTTAACTCCAACCACAGGATAATTGTCGTAGGAAGGATGCCAGAAATACATATTGGTATATGGTTCGTTGAATGAATAGGTAAAGTCACTGATCCAACATAGCGTATCAGGATAAACATTAATCACATCACGAATAACAAAAGCAGAACGATCGTCTACATCTATTTGCTCTCCTTGCGCATTAACAGCCGTTCCGTTATATTGTCTTGTATTAAAGTCGTAGCGATTGGATTTTTTTGCTGCCTGTTGCATGTCAACTCTATAGTACTCAAACATTAGCTTCCTGGTATCAATCTCTTTCCTGCGATAAAATCTTTCATGTTCGGCAAGATACAATTCATTCAGGATTTCTGAAACTTCCTCATCGCGGGGATCAATCTCAACTTCCCAATTAATAATTGGAGGATCAATAGGATTTCCAAAATCATCTTCAGCAATAAGGTAATCTTCGATGACTTCACCAAGTTTGCGTCTCATAATAGAATCCCGGACCCAGTATACAAACTGACGATATTCATTATTGGTGACTTCCGTTTCATCCATCCAAAATGCATCAACAGAAACAGTCTTGGAAAATGAATTCATTGCCCAGGCTACGTCCTGATCACTCGGTCCCATCGTAAAGCTACCCATGGGGACAAAAACCATTCCGTAAGGCTCAGATTCAAACCATCCTTTTCTGCCTTTTACACCAGTTAATTCTCCAGCATTGTAATTACTACAACTAAAAGTGAATACTAGAACAATGCCTACAACTAATAATTTTTTCATAATATTTCCAATATTTATTTTGCAAAATAACAATAATTCATATTCATTTTATAAAAATCTAATACTTTTATATCGTTCAGGTGTTTTATCTTTTTTAACATCAAAACTAAATCCCATCATAATCTCATGCGAACCATTATTATATTCTTTCATCCCTGACACAACAAAATCGTACGAATAACTAACCTTAACCCACTTAAATAATTCAATGCCAAAAATTCCAATTATCGCATAATCTGTTCTTAAAGAAACGCCTCCCCATATCTTTTTATTGTATTCAATTAATCCATGAAACCCTAATTGTGAATTTTTTCCGTCAGACTGAACCATTAATCCTGGTTTGAATTCAAATAATGGATTATTTAAAGGCAAATTATACCCTGCTGTAATATAATAATGCCGGGTTAACCGGGTTTTGCTTTGATTGAAACTAAACTCAGGCTGATTAATATGGGTAGATGAGATACCTAAATATAAATCCTGCGTTTTGTAAAAAATCCCAAAACCAAAGTCCATAAAACTCATATCTTCACTTCCGTCAACAGGGATAGCAATATCATTTTCAACCGGATCAACCGGTGTTATCCATTCTGAACCTCCGGTATTAATACTTGTATTTGCAACACCCCATTTCACACCAATTCCTAAATTTCCTTCTCCTAATGGTTGTTTATAGGCTACAGACAAATTTAATAGAATATCTTTATTAAACCCTAATTCATCATTTTGTAATGAAACACCAATCCCTAATGGAATATTGAATGGATTTATAGCTGCATCCATATTAAGGGTTGTAACCATGGGGCCTCCCTCAAATCCAGTCCACTGGGTTCTGTTTAAGGCATACACGGTAATATTATCATTACTTCCGGCATAACCGGGGTTTGTTAATAGGTGTGTAAACATATTCTGACTATATTGAGGATCTTGCTGCGCTTTTAAAAACACAGATAAAAACATTAAAAAAGTCAAGAAAAAAATTGATCTTTTCATATTACTTTTAATCTTCCTCAGTTACAATAAACATTACCAAAGTAAAATAAGTAAAAATATTATTCCTAAACAAATTTTATAAATAATAAAATGCTCTTAATCGATTGCTTTATAATATCACATTATACTTTATAAATTTAATAAAGTTACTAATGTTTAAAAAAAAATAACGATTTTTCTACTATTATTTTGTTAAATCGCTGATTTTTAATTGATTTTTTGATATGCTTTCAACCAGTTTTCAGGTACTTCTCCCCGGGTTGCCATGTGATAATCTTGTGGGGTACATGAGATAATCACATTCTTTATTTTATTGTTTTTAAACGAAGGCACTTCAATCCACCATCTTTTAGTTTCTTCGCTATTATAGAAAACTAATTCCGATTTAAAGTTATCAAGATTTACAATGATTTTTTTAAAATTCTTATCATTCCCTAATGGATATTCCACAATACGAGAACTATACCCGTTAATAAAATACCAAATAATTTGTGCAATAAGTTGTGCTGTTTGATTATTACTATCGTTTGAGAAAAAATAATCAAACAAACCGAAAACCGAAAGTTTGTTTCCTAACCCCGCATAACGTGAAATCTGACAAATTTCTTCTCCGGTAAACCCATTGGGTGAAGGATAGAATTGTGCCGGAGCATCAGATTGTTTTATGGATGATACATTAAGTGCTACAAAATCCGCATCACGAAACACTGGTTCGATATTCTGAAAATTTTCTCTCAGAGCACCTATCCGGTAAGCATTATGAAGAGAGTCTGCAACAAACTGAAGGGTATTTGCTCCAACAAAGTGGGATTGAAATCCAATGTTACTGAAAGAAAATAAAGATTTGTTTTCTTCAACTAAAATTTTCCACAATGCAGATTTCGTATTTTCAGCAATATTCTGGCTTATATCAATTTTGTTATCAATATGAATAAAATTTACCTCTTTATTACATTTTTGATAAGCCGTGTAAATTGGATATAGAGAATTATCTGAAGCTCCTATCACTATCGGAATTATATTTAAAGATATTAACTCAACAATAATATCTCTAAGGGCCGCTTCATTATCTTTTTCAGATTTTCCTGATTTTAAGTTTCCTAAATCGTATATTTTTGTTTTATAATCAGGTGCCGCTAATCCATATAATTGATTCCTTATAGCAAAAAATGATTTAATTGCCACTTCATCATCTAAAGTGACCCCAAAAATAGCCAGGTGAAAATCCTCAACGGCTGAAATTGGTTTCTCTTTAGTATGTTGAACAACCAAGGAAGAAAGCTGTTTGTCGGATCTTACAAAGGATTTTATATTCCTTATGGGATCAACCGGATTAAAATAATCATTCAGGTTCATTGATTAAATACGTATTTATTTATTCTTTTTTTTCGTGTTTTTTTTCGTATTAGTCTTATTGGTTTTCTTCCCTTTCGGCTTTTTGGTATCTTTCGTCTTCGATTCTTTAATAATTTTCATACAGTCTTCATACGATAATTTCTCAGCCTTCTCTCCTTTAGGGATTTTATAATTTTTCTTTTTATAGGAGATATAGGGCCCCCAACGACCATTCAGTAGCTGAAGGTCTTTATCTTCCGGAAAATCATTGATTATTTTAGCTTTATCTTTCTCCCTTTTCTCTTTAATTATCTCAATGGCTCGATCTAACTCAATCTTATACGGATTATCATCTTTTTTTAATGAATAAAATTTTGAGTTATGCCTTACATATGGACCAAACCGACCTATTGAAACCACTACATCCTCTCCTTCAAATGTTCCAATTTCACGAGGTAATTTAAATAAATCTAATGCTTCTTGTAACGTAATCGATTCCAAGTGCTGGCCTCGTTGCAATGAAGCAAACTTTGGTTTCTCTTCGTCGTCTTTGTCTCCTAATTGCACCATTGGGCCATAAGGACCTATTTTGGCTAGTATCTGTTTGCCTGTTTTCGGATCTTTACCCAAAATTCTTTCACCTACACTTCGTGCAGAAGTTTTCAAGGTTTCATCAACCCGCTGATGAAATGGTCGATAAAATTTATCAATCATTTGAGTCCAGGGCATATTCCCCTGAGCAATTTCATCAAATTCCTCTTCAACCGAGGCCGTAAAATTATAATTCATTATCTCATCAAAATGATTCCCTAAGAAATCATTAACGACCATCCCAATATCGTTAGGAAAAAGTTTAGATTTTTCTGCCCCGGTAATTTCTTTTTTTGTTTCCTCATCAATCGTATTGTTTCTTAAGCTTATGGCAACATAACTCCTTTCCTTACCCGGACGATCTTCTTTTACAACATATCCTCTGTTTTGTATGGTAGAAATTGTGGGAGCATAAGTTGATGGGCGTCCAATACCTAATTCTTCTAATTTTTTTACCAAACTTGCTTCGGTATATCTTGGCGGATGATGAGTAAAGCGTTGAATGGCAACAATTGAATGGTAATCCATTTTTTCTCCATTGGTAACAGAAGGTAATAAGCCTTTTGTCTCTTCGTCATTTTCATCATCCCTCGATTCAATATAAACTTTTAAAAAACCATCAAATTTTAAAACCTCACCATTGGCAATAAATTTTCTTTTATCTTGATTTGATATATCAATAGTAATGGTTGTCTTTTCAAGTAAAGCATCACTCATTTGGGACGCAATGGTTCGTTTCCATATAAGTTCATACAAACGTTTCTCTCTTTCGGTCCCTGAAACCGTTTCTTTTTCGATAAAGGTTGGTCTTATAGCTTCGTGCGCTTCTTGTGCTCCTTTCGATTTAGTACTATACTTCCTGGTTTTCAAATATTTCTCTCCAAACTCATCCAGAATAACTTTTTTTGCCGAATTAATAGCCATACCCGACAGGTTAACCGAATCGGTTCGCATATAGGTAATTTTACCTGCTTCGTATAATCTTTGGGCTACAGCCATGGTTTGGGCAACCGAAAAACCTAACTTCCTGCTGGCTTCTTGTTGCAAAGTGGATGTAGTAAAAGGTGGAGCAGGAGATTTTTTTCCTGGTTTTTTCACTACATTATTCACAACAAAAGTTGCGGATTTACTCTTCTCCAGGAAATCTAATACCTCTTTTTTATTCTTTATTCGTTCATTTAAGTCCGCTTTTAATTCATGTTCACCAGCTGTTTGAAAAATTCCTGTAACCTTAAAATACGATTCGCTTTTAAAGTTCATGATTTCTCTTTCTCTTTCCACAAGCAACTTAACAGCCACAGACTGCACTCTTCCGGCGGAAAGAGAAGGTTTGACTTTTTTCCATAAAACAGGGGATAACTCAAATCCAACCAGACGGTCTAAAATTCTTCGAGCTTGTTGTGCATTGACCAGGTTTTCATCAATAGGTCGTGGATTTTTTATAGCATTTTGAATGGCATTTTTGGTTATTTCATGAAAAACAATCCTCTTCGTTTTTTGAGGATCCAGTTCCAATACCTTAAACAAGTGCCAGGCAATAGCTTCTCCTTCGCGGTCTTCATCAGATGCTAACCAAACCGTTTTAGCATCTTTAGCATCTTTCTTTAATTCTTTTACTACCGCTTTTTTATCATCAGGAACAATATATTGAGGTTCGTAGTCGTTATTGATATCAATACCAAAATCTTTTTTCGCCAAATCGCGTATATGTCCATAACTTGATTTAACAACAAAATCTTTCCCTAAAAACTTCTCAATGGTTTTTGCTTTTGCCGGGGATTCTACAATTACCAGATTTTCACTCATATATATTATATGTTAAAATTGTATTTAAAATGACACAAAATTAATATAAATAGTATTTTAACTTCAACATTTTGAATTAAATATTATTTATTATTTTTGACAACAAAGAGAAAACAAGCAATATGAGCAAAATTAAATTTACAAAAAAATTTTATACCCGGTTGTTCTGGGCTTTATTTATCTTTCCCATAATAGCGCTAATAACAATTTTTGTTTTTATCTCAATGGAAAAGTTTGGAGATATGCCTACTTTTGAAGATCTGGAGAATCCGGATAACAACCTTGCATCGGAGGTATTTTCTGCTGATAGTTTATTGTTAGGTAGTTATTATTATCAAAATAGATCTTACGTTCAGTTTGATGATCTTTCGCCTAACATTGTTAATGCACTTCTTGCCACTGAAGATATTCGTTTTCACAAACATCCGGGAATTGATGCCCGGGGATTAGGTCGTGTTATCGTATACAGTATTCTGTTAGGAAACCGGGATGCCGGAGGAGGGAGCACCATTACCCAACAACTGGCTAAAAACCTTTTTCCGCGCGATACAACCATATATCGTTCAACCTTTAAACGCAATTTAAACCTGGGAATAACTAAGTTCAAGGAATGGGTTACCGCTGTAAAACTGGAGAAAAATTACACCAAAGATGAAATTCTGGTAATGTACTTAAATACAGTTCCTTTTGGAGGACATTCGTTTGGTATAAAATCGGCAGCTAAAACTTTTTTCAATAAAACCCCGGATTCTTTAAAAGTTGAAGAAGCTGCCGTGCTGGTGGGCTTATTAAAAGCACCAAGTTATTATAATCCTGTACGAAATACAGAGCGCTCCAGATTAAGACGAAATGTTGTTCTTTCACAAATGAATAAGTATAATTATATAAACGATAAAATGTTTGACTCGCTTAGCGTTTTACCTATTGAGTTAAATTATAAAGTACAGGATCATAATGTAGGTTTAGCAACTTATTTTAGAGAATATTTAAGATTATTACTCAACAGGAAAGAGCCGAATAAAAAAAATTATTTTTCACACGATAGTTATATCAGAGATTCTATTGAATGGGCAACAAACCCTATATATGGCTGGTGTAATAAGAATACAAAACCCGACGGTACAACGTATAATTTGTATCGCGATGGGTTAAAAATTTATACAACCCTCGATTCCAGGATGCAGAAATATGCTGAAGAAGCCCTTAAAGAGCATCTTGGAGGTGAATTACAACAAGTCTTTGACAAAGAACAAGAATCAAACCCTAATGCACCATATGCTGAAGATCTTTCATCAGCTGAACTAAGCGACATTATCGAACTAGGAATGCGAAGAACAGAAAGATACAGAGTTTTACGACAAAAAGGACTGGATATGGACTCCATTATTTCCGTTTTTAACACTCCGGCTGAAATGACCGTTTTCTCATGGGAAGGTGATATTGATACGGTAATGACACCCATGGACTCATTATTATATTATAAACAATTTTTGCGCGCCGGATTTTTATCTGTCAATCCTCATAACGGTTATGTTAAAGCTTATGTAGGAGGACCTCATTTTAAACACTTTAAATACGACCATATCACACAGGGTAAAAGACAGGTAGGATCTACCATAAAACCTTTTTTATATACTTTGGCTATGCAGGAGAATTATTCACCATGTCATAAAGTTGCTAATGTCCCTTCTACTTTTAATGTTAATGACTCAACATGGACTCCAAAAAATTCGGGCCCTTCGGATAAAGATGGTAAAATGGTTACTTTGAAATGGGGGCTTGCTAATTCCGTTAATTATATATCTGCCTGGTTAATCAAACAGTTTAATCCCGAATCAGTTATTGATGTAATGCGGAAGATGGGAGTTGAAAGCCATATCGATCCGGTACCATCCATATTTTTAGGAACTTCTGACATCAGTTTAGAAGAAATGGTGAGTGCATACTCCACTTACTCTAGTAAAGGAGTGCATTCCGAGCCAATATATATTACCCGCATAGAAGATAGTAACGGATCTGAACTTGCCCGGTTTACCTCATCCAAAAATGAGGCTATAAGCGAACAAACAGCTTATTTAATGGTGAATTTACTTCAATCAGTTGTTAAAGAAGGTACGGCTGGAAGAATACGATGGAAATATCAATTATTTAACGAGATTGGAGGAAAAACCGGAACAACCCAAAATCATTCTGATGGATGGTTTATGGGTGTAACTCCGAACCTGGTTTCGGGCGTTTGGGTAGGTGGCGAAGATCGAAGCATACACTTTGAAGGAATTGGTCTGGGTGGTGGCCATAACATGGCTTTACCCATATTTGGACTGTATATGCAAAAAGTGTATAATGATTCTACTATTGTTTCGGTAACCAACGAAGACGAATTTGAAAAACCCGCTAATTTTTCAATCCAAATTGATTGTGAAGAAAATAATCAGGGTACTAAAACGGAGTTTGATGATGAATTTTTTTAAAAGCTAAGCTCTGGTATGGAGTCAATTAATTTACGCGTATAATCAGAAGCAGGTGAATCATAGATTTCATCTGCTTTATTTATTTCTACCAGTTGCCCGTCTTTCATCACCATCATTCTATCAGACATATATTTCACTACCGACAAATCGTGAGAAATAAAAATATACGTTAATTGATATTTTCTTTTTAAATCATTTAAAAGGTTCAAAATTTCAGCCTGCACAGATACATCAAGTGCAGAAACCGATTCGTCACAAATAATAAACTCAGGGTTTAATGCCAATGCCCGGGCAATAACAATACGTTGCCTTTGTCCACCCGAGAACTCATGGGGATATTTTGCATAATCCTCTTCCGATAATTTAACCTGTTTTAGCAATTCAAAAACTCTTTGTTTTCGTTCTTTTGTTGTCTGATAAAGCTGATGTACCTTTAAAGGCTCCGCAATGGCTTCTCCTGCTTTTATCTTCGGATTTAAAGAGCTATAAGGATCTTGAAAAATAATTTGCACTTTTTGGCGGAATTGCTTTAACTCACTAATTGTTAAACTTTTCAATGACTTTCCCCTATATTCTATATCTCCTGAGTTGTAATCCAGCAATTGTGTAATTACCCTTCCTAAGGTGGTTTTTCCACAACCTGACTCACCCACTAACCCTAAAGTTTCTCCTTTATATACATCAAATTGTATGTTCTGGATTGCTTTAAAAGAATGCCTGGCTTTACCCCAAAAATTTGCTTTGGACACAAAACTCTTATTCAACCCTCTAACCGACAAAAGAATCTGTTCTTGATCCAATTTATGAATCTCTTCCTGACTTCCGGGTTGTGAACTACTTCCTGAACCTTGCATAAAATCAGAAAGCACAGGTAGTCTGACTCCTTTAGAACTCAGTTCAGGCCGGCATTTTATCAGTCCCCGGGTATAGGGTTCCTCCGGATTATATAATATACTTTTTACCTCTCCCTTTTCAATAACCTGGCCATTATACATCACCAGAACCTTATGTGCGATTTGTGCAATAACACCTAAATCGTGAGAAATAAAGATAATACTGATCGCATATTTCTCCTGGATATTTTTTAATAAATCGACAATTGCCTTTTGCACGGTAACATCAAGGGCTGTTGTTGGCTCATCGGCAATTAAAATGGCCGGCTTAAGGGCAATAGCCATAGCAATCATTACTCGTTGCTTTTGTCCACCCGATATCTCGTGAGGGTAACTATTATATATTCTTTGTGGATCGGGTAATTTCACTTCTTCAAACAATGCTAATACACGATTACGCCTTTTCTTAGACGATAAATTTGTATGCATAAACAAAATTTCAGAAACCTGCTTCCCGCATTTCATGGTAGGGTTTAGAGATGTCATGGGTTCCTGAAAAATCATAGAAATATTTTTCCCACGAAAAGACAACCATTCTTTCTCGGATAATTTTAAAAGATTTATTTCCTTATTCTTCTCATCATAATAAATATCTCCGCTAACAGATGCATTGGGTGGCTGCAAGTTTAAAACGGATAAGGCAGTTATTGATTTTCCCGAACCCGATTCGCCAACAATCCCTAACGTTTCTCCCTTATTTAGTTTAAAAGATACATTATCAATCACCTTTTTAGAATCTGTTCCACTTCCAAAGGTCAGGGTAAGATTATTTACTTCGAGTAATTTCACCGGCCATTAATTCTTTTTAAAAAGAGAACGGAATAGCTCTTCCACTTTTCCAACTTTTATAATCTCTATGTTAAATTTTGATGTATCAATTCCTTTGCTATTAAACCTTGAAATATACATTTTTTTAAATCCTAACTTATCTGCTTCGCTAATTCTTTGTTCAATTCGGTTTACGGGCCTTATTTCACCGGTTAAACCAACTTCGCCGGCAAAACAGATGCTTTTATCAATCGTTAAATCGAGGTTTGAGGAAAGCACCGAGGCTATAACCGATAAGTCTGTCGCAGGATCATCCACTTTAATGCCTCCGGCAATATTTAAAAATACATCTTTTTGCCCCAGTCTAAAACCGGCGCGTTTTTCTAAAACAGCAAGCAACATGCCCAGTCGCCGGATATTGAAACCTGTGGATGAACGCTGTGGGGTGCCATAAGCAGCAGAGCTAACAAGCGCCTGTATTTCAATTAACAATGGACGTACGCCATTAATGGTTGATGCTACCGTTGTTCCGCTTAATTGCTCATCGGTTTGAGTGATTAATACCTCGGAAGGGTTGCTTACTTCACGAAGTCCTTTATCGCTCATTTCAAAAATGCCTAACTCGGCGGTAGAGCCAAACCGGTTTTTGGTGGTTCGTAGGATCCGGTACATATGGTGATGGTCTCCCTCGAATTGTAAAACAGTATCTACAATATGCTCCAACACCTTTGGTCCGGCTAAATTTCCTTCTTTGGTAATATGCCCTATTAATAAAACGGGAGTCCCGGATTCTTTTGCAAACTTTAGTAAGCGGGCTGCTGTTTCACGGATTTGAGAAACCGTTCCTGCTGTTGATTCTAAATGCTCTGAAAACAAGGTTTGGATAGAATCTACAATAATAATATCAGGCTTTATATTAACAATATGATTAAAAATACTTTCCAGCGAAGTCTCACTAAGGATAAAACACCCTTCGTTACTTAGTTTTAACCTGTCGGCACGCATTTTTATTTGTTGCGGGCTTTCTTCTCCCGAAACATACAAGGATTTGAGATGATGAAGCCTGAGTGCCATCTGAAGGGAGAGTGTAGATTTTCCGATGCCCGGTTCTCCCCCGATTAAAATCATCGACCCCGGGACAATTCCTCCACCTAAAATTCTGTCCAGCTCTTGAATATTTGATGATATCCGTCCTTCCTTTTTAGGTTTTATTTCGGATAATTTTTGAGGGGTTTGCTTTTCAGAAAATTCATGAGCCAGGGAAGATTTTGAGTGCGTTGATTTTGAAATTACCTGTTCAACAAATGTGTTCCATTCACCGCATGAAGGGCATTTGCCAACCCACTTTGAAGATTCAACACCACAATTCTGACAAACATATACTGATTTTGATTTAGCCATTATTCTTTTATTTCTTCAATTTATCAATAATGGATGTGGTTGAATAGCCCGGGATAAAATCAATCGTTTTTACCTCTCCCCCTTTTTGCATCACAATATCAGAACCTACAATATCCTCAACATGATAATCGCTTCCTTTGATTAAAATATCGGGTTGTACTTTTTTGATAAGCTCATAAGGGGTATCTTCATTAAAATAAACCACTGCATGGACAAAATGCAACGATGCCAAAAGCAGGGCTCGTGCATATTGATCCTGTACAGGACGTGAATCTCCTTTAAGTTTTCTAACCGAATCATCGGTATTTAGCCCAATCATTAAGATATCTCCGAAATTGGCCGCTTGAGCCAGATATTCTATATGTCCACGGTGTAAGATATCAAAACATCCATTGGTAAAAACAATTTTCTGATTTTTAAAATTCCAGTAAGCTAATTTCGAATCGAGTTGCTCGATATCAATAATTTTAGATTGAATAACTGCTAATTTATCCATATCCATCCTGTTATTTTTCCTGTAAAGTTAACGATTATTTTTGCTTTTCGAGCGTGGAACCAAAAATAAGGTAATAACAGCTGTAATTCCCAAAACCAATACCAGTACCACCTGTGATTCATGAAGTATTGTTGCCAACACCAAACCGTCGGTTTTTGAAATACCATACAATGTCAGCCCTGACGAAATGATCCAATGAAAAGCACCTATCCCTCCCTGTACCGGAGCCGACATGCCTAAACCTCCAATAACCAATAAAAACAAACCGTCAATGGGGGTTAAATTTTGAGTTGCAGGAATAGAAAATAATGCAACATAGGTCATTAAAAAATACATTCCCCAAATGATTAGGGTGTGTAATAAAAATACCGAACGGCTTCTCATTCTGGTAACGGTCTTTACACCGGAAACTATACCTCGAATTAATTTGCGAATTTTAATTACAAGTTGAACCCGTTTAAATTTCTTACGAAAAAAATAGATTAAAAAAACAGATATGCCAAGTAAAACAAAAATACCAATCCAGTAATAGATGGAGAAATCCATGGTGCTAATAAACTTGCGAGATAGAGGGGCAAAAACATTCTCTTTGATAAATAAACCAAAGGACTCAATCTTAGCAATAAAAATAATAAACAGTAAAATCAAGAGAACAACCACATCAATAGCCCGTTCGATTAAAACAGTACCAATAAGTGAATCCATTGGGATTTTATCGGATTTTGTTAAAGCACCACAACGACTAATTTCACCAATTCGGGGAAATGCCAGGTTAGCAAAATAGCCAAACATTAGGGCATGAAATACATTCTTAAATGATGGGCTATAGTTTAATGGCTCGATTAGTAACCTCCACCGGTAAGCACGACTTGCATATCCAATAAAGGCGAAAAGGAGGGAAAGGATTACCCAAAAATAGTTTGCCTTTTTTAAATCGGTAACAAGATCTTCAAAATTTGCATCCCGAAAAGCAAAATATAATAAAAGCAGCCCTATCGCTAAAAAAAATAAAAAATTAAATATTTTAAAAAAATTTTTTTTCAATGATTTAAACTAATTTATTATTAGCGGTATCGGGAAAAATAAGTGTCGGTTTAAATTTCTTAGCTTTCTCAAAATCCAACGAAGCATAGGAAATAATTATAATTACATCACCAACGGTTGCTTTTCTGGCTGCAGGACCATTCATACATATTTCACCTGTTCCTCTTTTGCCTTTAATAACATACGTTTCAAGCCGTTCGCCATTATTAATATTTACAACCTGCACCTTTTCATTTTCAATAATATTTGCAGCTTCCATTAAATCTTCATCAATGGTAATGCTGCCCACATATTGCAAATTCGCTTCGGTTACTGTTACTTTATGTATTTTTGATTTTACGACTTCAATATTCATAATCAATTACTACCTTTTTTAAAAAACAAAGTTATAAATAAAATCCAATATTATCTATTAAACGGATATCACCTACATGAACGGCAACACACCCCCTTTTATTACATGGTTGTTCCCAGCTTTCAACCGGGAGTAAAGTATTTTCATCAACAATCTCAAAATATTCAACATCTAAATAGGTATTATTGTTTATGGTACGAATCACCCATTCTTTTGTTTCTTCAACGCTTAGATACTTTTCCTTCTCAAGGGCTTCAAATAATGTTTTCGAAATTAAAGGAACATTCTTTCGCTGTTCACCGGTTAATCGTATATTCCTGGAACTCATAGCCAACCCGTCTTCTTCACGAATAATAGGACAAGAAACAATTTCTACTGGCAGCTTCAGCTTTTTTGTTAACGATCGAATAATTGCAATTTGTTGAAAATCTTTTTCTCCAAAGTAGGCCCTGTCGGGAGTAATAATCTCAAACAATTTGCTTACAATCAGCCCTACACCTCTGAAATGTCCGGGTCTGTGTGCACCTTCCATTACTTTATCCAGATGACCAAAATTAAACTCCCGGGTATCTTTATCAGGATACATCTCTTCATTGGAAGGGACAAAAAGTAAATCACATTTAACTTTTTTTAACTGTTCCAGATCATCATCTAAAATACGAGGGTATTTTTCGAAGTCTTTTTGATTATTAAATTGCGTAGGATTAACAAAAATACTAACAACCGTTATATCATCTTTTTTATTAGAACACTCAATTAGAGAAAGGTGTCCTTGATGTAAAGCACCCATGGTTGGAACAAAGCCAATAGATTTTCCTTGTTTTTTAAAAAAGGATAACGTTTCAACTACTTCTGATTTTTTTTTAAGGATCTTCATAATGATGATAAAATATCGTGCAAATATATAACGAAACAAAAAACAAAATAAAGAATAATAGGTTTTATTATAACATATTTTTTAACCCCTGATGTTTAGAACAAAGTTATTTGTTGATGGTTAATTTAATTTTTACTAATTTTGCGGTGGTTTAAACTAATTTAAATTTCCAGATGGAGAATACAAAAGTTTTATTCATTTCACAAGAAATTACACCATATTTACCTGAATCAGAAATATCACAAATAGGAAGATATTTACCACAGGGGGTTCAGGAACGGGGAAAAGAAATAAGAACCTTTATGCCTAAATTTGGTTGTATCAACGAACGTCGCAATCAACTTCATGAAGTAATCCGATTATCAGGGATGAATTTAATCATTGACGATACTGACCATCCACTCATTATAAAAGTTGCATCAATTCAAGCTGCAAGAATGCAGGTGTATTTTATCGATAATGAAGATTATTTCCAAAGAAAATATACCCTGAAAGATGAAAATGGAACATATTTTGAAGATAATGATGAACGTTGTATCTTTTTTGCACGCGGAGTTTTAGAAACCGTGAAAAAATTACGTTGGGCCCCTGATATTATTCATTGTCATGGATGGTTTACCGGGCTTGTTCCATTATACATTAAAAAAGCGTATAATGATGACCCTTTATTTATGAATTCAAAAGTTGTTTATTCGGTTTATAATGATGAATTTCCTCATCCACTAAAAAAAGAATTTAAGGATAAATTACTTTATGAGAATATTACAAAAGATGATGTTAAACTATTAAAAACACCCAGTTATACCAATTTAAGTAAGCTTGCTATTGAAATGTCTGATGCTGCGATTATTGGAAGTGAAACAATAAATCCTGAAATTAAAAGTTTTATAGAAAGTTCAGGGAAACCATTTTTAGAATATCAAAACGAAGAGGATTATATTGATGCTTACTCAGATTTTTATGATAAAATTCTTTAAAAAACTTATGACTACACTACAAACATTTTTACAAAAGACAACCCTAAGATATCTTTTGGGTTTAATCTTATTTATTTCAATTACAACATTTATTTCATGCGAAGAAGAAATCAGTCCTTTAGGCGAAAATCTAATTCCGGAAAGTGATATTATTAAGGTTGATACTACCACTTTTGTTAATTTTTCAAGTTATGTAAAGGAGGGGGATAGCATTTCTTCCGGATTAAGATCAAATTATAATATAGGTGTAAATTTCAATCCTTACTTTGGCAGAACAGATGGCCGGTTTGCATCTCAGATTATTCCAAGTGATTTTGAATTCCCTTTTGAAAACTTGATTTCATTAGATTCGCTGGTACTTTATCTAAAAATAGATAGTATCTGCGGTATTGAAAACAATACTGTCTTCAACATTTTTGAACTAGACTCAGCGATTGATGAATCAAAAATTTATTATTCAAATTATGAAATTGAAAATATGATCCCCAATTCGACCCAGATAAGTACAAGTTATGAAAACTCCGGGGACACATTATTAATTTTTAAATTAGCCCCTACCTTTTTTGACCAGTTAAGTACGGATGATGCCGATACATCATTCTATGATGACAGAGCCTCCTTTGTGGAAAATATCAAAGGGATAGCAATAATACCTGAGAACTCGGGAGATGTTGATGGTCAGTTATTCAATGTGAATTTAGAAAATAGTATTTCAAGAATAACGGCTTATTATAAGAAAGATAATGAAGGTGAAGCAGACACCCTTGATTTCAATTACTTTTTTAATGGATATAAGTTTGGTCAACATAAATTTAACTATGAAGGGGCAGAAATTAACAATTTTTTACAAAACGATCCTGAAACTTCTGATTCCTTACTATTTGTTCAGGGACTTGGCGGTGCTTACTCAACGCTTGTATTTAACAACTTAAATGAATGGAAAAATTTTAAATATTCTATTTTAAAAGCAGAATTTATTATTCCTATCGTAGATTTTGAGTACGACAATGAAGATTTTGTGCCTCAAAAATTATTTTTTACCTATACCGATGAATATGATAATATTCAATATTTGGGAGATTATAATGGCAGTTTTTTTAAAGGAAACATAGATGATAATCTAAACAACTATACTTTTGATATCTCTCAACATTTTAGAGATCTCGTTAATGGAGAGATCAATGACTCAAGCATAGACGTTAGAATAGTCAACAACTCTTCTCACCCTCATCGAATTCTTTTACAGAATGATATCGAACTAAAAGTTACGTATACAAAACATTAAGATTATTTTATGTGCGGAATAGTAGGTTATATTGGAGAAAAACAAGCTTATCCCATATTAATCAACGGATTAAAGAGGCTTGAATATCGTGGGTACGATTCTGCGGGAATTGCATTATTAGATAAAAAAGTTAAAATCTACAAGAAACAAGGAAAAGTTGCCGATCTTGAAAATCACGTTTTAGAAGATGATATTTCAGGAAATATCGGAATAGGACATACCCGATGGGCAACACACGGTGAACCTAACGATATCAATGCTCATCCTCATATTTCCATGAATGGGCATTTTATCCTTATTCACAACGGAATCATCGAAAATTATGGCCGGTTAAAAGAAAAATTAATTGATCGCGGATACACTTTCAAAACTGAGACGGATACGGAAGTTTTAGCCAACTTAATCGAATATATTTATTTAAAAGGGCAGGTTAACGCCGAAATAGCAGTCCGTCTTGCTTTATCAAAGGTTGTAGGAGCATATGGATTAGCCATTATTTGTAATGAAGAGCCCGATAAACTTATTGCAGCCCGAAAAGGAAGTCCCTTAGTAATTGGTGTTGGAGAAGGGGAATATTTTATTGCCTCCGATGCTACACCAATTGTTGAGCACACTAAAAGTGTCATTTATTTAAATGATGATGATGTTGCAATTCTTGGACGAGAGGGTCTTACCTTAAAAACCATTAAAAATGATAAACAAACACCAATCGTTCAGAAAATTGACCTGGATATAGGTGCCATTGAGAAAAATGGTTTTGATCATTTTATGCTCAAAGAGATTTTTGAACAACCCCGATCAATTTTAGACACTTTTAGAGGGAGAATATCTCTTGATAAGAACGAAATCCATTTAGGGGGTTTATACCATGTAATGCCCAAACTGTTAGAAGCAAAAAGGATTATTATTATTGGGTGTGGAACATCGTGGCATGCAGGTTTGGTTGGCGAATATTTAATTGAAGATTTAGCCAGAATTCCGGTCGAAGTTGAATACGCCTCAGAATTCAGATACAGAAATCCTATTATCACCGATGAAGATATCGTTATTGCCATAAGCCAAAGTGGCGAAACCGCAGATACGCTTGCAGCCATAAAAATGGCAAGAGAGGAAGGTGCCACTGTTTTAGGTATCTGCAATGTGGTAGGTTCGAGTATTCCACGCGAAACAGATGCAGGAGTATACACCCATGCCGGCCCGGAAATTGGTGTGGCATCTACCAAAGCATTTACAGCGCAAGTTACAGTACTGGCTATGATAGCTATGATGTTGGGTCGTAAAAGAAAACATATTAGCGACAAAGATTACAATATCTTAATTAACGAGCTAAATGATATTCCGGCAAAAATTGAAAAAATATTAACCCATAACGATGATGTGTTTAAAGTAAGCGAGTTATATAAAGATGTAACGAACTTCCTCTATCTGGGCCGTGGATATCTATACCCCGTAGCCCTTGAAGGAGCTTTAAAACTCAAAGAAATCTCCTATATCCATGCCGAGGGGTATCCTGCAGCAGAAATGAAACACGGGCCCATTGCATTAATCGATGAAAAAATGCCGGTAGTGGTTTTAGCTACAAAAGACAAATCATACGAAAAAATTGTAACTAATATTCAGGAAGTAAAAGCCCGAAAAGGAATTGTAATAGCTATTGTAAGCGAAGGAGATAAAATAATAGAAGCCATGGCGGATCATGTATTGGAAATTCCTGATGTACGCGAAGAACTTTCGGCTTTACTTACGGTTATCCCATTACAACTCCTATCATACCATATTGCTGTACTGCGAAGTTGTAACGTGGATCAACCCCGAAACCTGGCAAAATCTGTTACGGTGGAATAAGATTTATTCACAAAATAAGACATAAAAGGAGCTGTTTTCAGGCTCCTTTTTTTAATTATAAGCAATCCGCATTTGCTCATCGGCCATTACCGCTTCGGTAATTTTCTTCCACCTGGGCGAATTCCAGGTTCCTATAACCGAGTGGTTATCCAGATATTTCTGAGGAATAGGGTGTGTACCGTAAACTACTTTTACTTTATAGTTATTTTCAATAAACTTTTTAAAATGCTCTATCCGGGGACAAGGCGGGTATCCTACAATAAGACCTGTAGCCAGATGAATTACTTCGGCTCCGTTTTTTATCATCTCAGCAGGAGCATATTCCACGTTACCTCCAGGGCATCCATCGCAGGTAGTGTAACCCACCAGCTCTAATTCTTCGTCTTTAGGATAAAGACTAAACGCACCTTCACGATTTCTCATCGCTCTGAAACATTTGCCTCCGGCACATGTATGATACCTGTGACAAATAATAATTCCAATTTTCGTAGTTTTTTTCATGGTTCTATTTTTTATAATTCGCTATAATTAATTCTAATTCGCTCATTTTAAACCCATATTGTTTACGCAAATGTCCCAATTTCGATGAGTTAGAGGTCGACAATGGGATATCCAGCTTTTGTTTCATATAATCACAGGGGATATCGTATTTACGCCTGACTTCAGATAATGTCATCAATCCTCTCACTTCAATAGAAGGGTCAATATGGTGATGTAATTCTTCTTCTTTTTCCTGAACATCAGCAACCAGTTCGACTTTTTCTTTTTCTGGCTTTGTTTTTTGTATGGATTCGTCTATTGATGAATCATCTTCTTTCATTGATAAATTTTGAAACCGTTCTCTTCCCGAAGCCAGCTCACGGGTCTCTACACGAATAAAATAAGGAAATAAAACCATTAGAAGAGTAACTATCATAAATGTCAGTCCACACAAAATCCTTGCTTTACGATTACCAATTATTCGTTTATATAAACAAACAATCATATTCCAATGCAACACAATGTGTAACACCAAAAATATAATTAAAGCTATGGCAACATATAAATGGATCACCCCCCAATGATGGCGGTCTAATCCCCAAAAACGAATATCTACATTCCGTCCATATTTTATCCAACGTTCTTCACCCGATACCAACACATATTTTATAAGCAATCCTATACCTGCCAAAAGTCCCATTAGCACGAACATAATGGCATCAATAATAAAATTAACTTTTGCTTTCATAAAAATATAATTTAATGCATTACGAATCCATATTAATTCCCTTAAGCACAATATCGTTTTCACTTACCCCCAAATCCCTTGCAATGACTTTACATTTTGCTTTTAATAAGAAAAATACAGGGCGTGATACTTCAGATAACCCTTCGTAATTTCCCTGCCCCTTGCTAATAACCAAATCTGCCCGGTTAAATTTTTCGATAAAAGCCGAATTACATAAAGTCAAGATGGTAGCAGGAGCTGTACTTCCTGAGGATATAATCTCAGAAACCTTGTCTAACCCGGAAGCAACAGCATCTTCTTTTACACAGTCGTTAATTACCGGAACTGCACGTACCACAAACGTTGCAGGTTTACCCATCGTTTCAATCAATAACCGGTCGAATACAGACTCGCCTGCATTATCCCCAACATACAAAACAGACTTTGCCTTTTGTAAATGCTCTTTAAAATGGCCATAATCAAAAGCAGCAAAATCCTGTTTTAAAATTTCCTGTAAATCATCGATAATGTTATATGATTTATTTACCCCAAGGTCCATTACATTCCCCGCAATAGCTATTCGAATAGCCGTTAATAATGGATCATCAGCATGCTGAATGCGTTTTCTTAATTCGGGATAAAGTTTTAACGCTTCATTAATATTTGCTTTTTTTATATCCTTATAAGGGTCATTATTAAGCGTTATATCCCTGACATTTTTATAAATATGGTTTCCCGTTTCAGGAGGGGTAGCATTTAACGAGATAGACTTTATCATTTCCCCGGTGGAATCCAATACCTGTTTTATTTTTTCTTCATCATGGGTAGCAAATTTTGCTGCCCGATAGGCTTGTTGCATAAAACAAGGGATACATTCTAAGTAGGTTTTCATATTTAATCTAAAATTTTAATCTCATTCCCGATTTTAAGTGATTAATCTGAAAAGCATTATAAAAAGCACATAATGCCGGTAATTCTGTACAATGCGACGGGAATATTTCCTGAATATCCTGATTTTTTAAATAATCGATGGTTTGTTGTGTTTGATTATTATTCTGTTTTAAATGAAAGCCGCCAATAACAGCCCTGAATTTATGTATCCCGGTAATTTCTTTCGCATACTCTATCATATTACAAATCCCGGAATGGGCACACCCTGAAATCAGCACTAATTCTGTATCCTGGTTTATTTTAATTACTAGTCCTGAATCATCAATCACAAAATCCTCATCTCCTTTATCGTATACAAAAGGTGTTGTTTGTGCTTCAAATGCATTCTGTCGAGATACTTCCCCTAAAAAAATAATCTCATTTGATATGGGATAGGGTTTCCGTGAAGAGATAATTTCAAAACGATTTTGCAGTTCATCTACAGAAAAATCTATACCAATATTTTCGGTTCCTCCTTTTCTAAATCGCGGATGAAAAACTTCCGGATGGCAAATTAACACTTTATTTTTCAAAAACTTTAATCCATTGGCATGGTCCCAGTGTCCATGACTAAGAACCACTGTTTTTATGCTGTCAACATCAATTTTAAATCTTTCGGCATTTTTTAGAAAAACATCGGAATGGCCCGTATCAAATAAAACCTGGCTGTCTTCATGCTCAATAAAATAAGACAACCCATGTTCGGCCAAAAACCTGCCGGAAGCAGCATTCTCTGTTAATATTGAAATTTGCATAGCTAATAGTTTTAATTATTCTCTATTGGTATTTTTAAAATCCCCGATTTTATAATAAATAATTTATACTCCGAGCTAAAATTTTGCAGCCCATCCTCAACCCAATGAACATGGCTATTTATAACCTTAATAGCATCATCGGGACTATCAGAAAATATCTTAACCGGGATAAAATATTCATTCACCAATTTAATATTTTTACCAAACTGCTTCGAGACAATCACCTTAACATCTTCGGCTATAAGTTTTTGCGTTATATTCTCTGCTTTCTGTTCGTTAACACCCAAATTGTTGATTGCCTCATCCTTAAATTCATTTTCCAGTTCAAATACTTCTTCCAGTTTACCGGAAACCAGTTCATAAATCTTAAACTTATCGGCATTCCCAAAAAATTGTTTTTCAAATTGATTGTTTTTATTTAA
>Ga0102925_1000027_pt1 | contig 68716 bp, 64 predicted proteins | sample SalPonR1_A_D1_MG_FD_78216 | JGI IMG/M metagenome (GOLD analysis project Ga0102925, IMG submission 78216) | Salt pond soil microbial communities from South San Francisco under conditions of wetland restoration - Salt Pond MetaG R1_A_D1_MG | ecosystem: Environmental > Aquatic > Marine > Intertidal...
CGGGCCCAATGCGGGCAAGTTCCCGCCCATGACGCTCAAGGAGATCGCCGCCATCGCCTCCAATACCGGCGGGCCGATTGCCGGGCATCACGAGGTGAATGCCGAGGGCGCGGGGGTGAGCTTTGCCACCCACATGGTGGATGTGGAGCTTGACCGCGACACCGGATCGACGAAAATCCTGCGCTACACGGTGTTCCAGGATGCGGGCAAGGCGGTGCATCCGTCCTACGTCGAAGGTCAGTTTCAGGGCGGCGCGGTGCAGGGCATCGGCTGGGCGCTGAACGAGGAATATATCTATGACGATGACGGCATCTTGCAGAATGCCGGTTTCCTCGATTACCGCATACCGGTCGCCTCGGACCTGCCGATGATCGACGCGGTGATCCTTGAAATACCGAATCCCGGCCACCCGTATGGTGTGCGCGGGGTGGGCGAGACCTCGATCGTGCCGCCGCTGGCAGCCATCGCCAACGCGGTCTCGGCCTCGATCGGCGCGCGCATGAACGACCTTCCGATGTCGCCGCCCAAGGTTCTTGCGGCGATCCAGGCGCGCTAGAGGCGGGGGCGCGGGCAATGGTTCAGGTCACGATCTGGGGCTCGCTTGCAGCGGCGACCGACGATCAGACCGAAGTCGAGATCGAGGCCTCCACCCTGCGCGAACTCCTGGACGGGCTGGCGGCGCGCTATCCGGCGCTCAAGCCGCAGCTCGAGCGCGGCGTTTCGGTCGCCATCGACGGGCGCATTTATAACGACAGCTGGTTCACCCCGATTCACGAGGATAGCGAAGTGGTGCTACTGGCGCGCCTGAAAGGCGGATGAACATGGCGCAAGGCAAGGCAACAGCATGATCCCCAGATACGGCGAAACCCCGCGCCAAGGCATCGCCTACCGCCCCCGGCCCGGCGTCTATGCGATCCTGCCCGGTGATTCCGGTTTGCTTCTGACCCGCCAGGAAGAGCCGAGCCCCGAAATACAGCTTCCCGGCGGGGGCATCGACCCCGGCGAGTCGCCGCTTCAGGCATTGCACCGCGAGGTGCGCGAGGAAACCGGCTGGCGGATCGCCGGGGCACGGCGGCTCGGGGTCTATCGCCGTTTCGCCTATATGCCGGAATACGAACTCTGGGCCGAGAAGATCTGCATGATTTTCGTGGCGAACCCGGTGCGCGCGCTATCCGCGCCCACCGAAGCGGGACACAGCGTGATCTGGGCCAGCGCACAGCAGGCCGTGGGTCTGCTGGCCAGCCCCGGCGACAGCGCCTTTGTCGCGCGCTACGCCGCCGCCCGGCGTCTGCCCTGACGGATACTCAGCCCCCGGTCATGACCCAAGGCAGCGCCGCGCGGTCCCGATGGTAGGGCAGCCGCGCCCTTGCGCGGGCGACGGCGGCATGATCCAGCGTCGCGCTCAGGCTTTGCGGCGCGGCGCCCGCGCGTGCCAGATCGGCACCATCGGGCGCAACGATGCAACTGCCGCCATGATAGGTCAGGCCGTTCTCGGTGCCGGAATGATTGCAATAGGCCAGGAAAACGCCGTTCTCGAAGGCGCGGACAGGAACCAGCTTGTCGGCGACCAGCGGCCATTGATCCGAGAGCGCCGTCGGCACGATCACAAGATCGGCCCCCGCCATGGCCACATGGCGCACCGTCTCGGGGAACTCGACATCATAACAGACCAGCAGCGCCACCTTGAACGCGCCGATCCCGAACAGAACCGACCCCTCACCCGGCGCGAAATGCTCGCCTTCGAAACCGGGCGGCAGAAGCAGCTTGCGATGGTGGCCCAGCATCCGCCCGTCACGGCCAAAGGCAAGCGCCGCATTGTAAAGCGCATCGCCATCACGCTCGGCGCAGCCATAGACGATGGCGGTGTCCTGCGCGCGCGCCAGCGCCGCGACCGCCTGCGCAAAGGCGCCGTCGCGCGGTTCGCCCGCTGCACTCAGCCGCGCCGCAACATTGTAGCCGCATTGGAAAAGCTCGGGCAGAACCACGATGTCTGGCGACGCAGATGCCAGCTCCTGAAGCCGGGCTTCCAGCCATGTCAGCCGCGCCGCCTGACCCTCCAGATCCGCAGGCGATTGCAATAACGCAAGGTTCAAGCGGTCGCTCATCGCGTCATCCTTTGCTTAGCAGGATCGTGCGCGGATAATCAGTGATGTATTCCGCGCCCTGCGGCGTCACCACGATGGAATCCCCGATACGGCCTGCCGTCTCTCCGCCGACCGAAATACCACCATCCACCGCAAAGGTCATGCCGGGTTTCAGAACGGTCTTGTCGCCGGCCTTGAGTTCGGGCGCCTCCAGATAAGCGACGCCGATCGAGCGCCCGGTGCGGTAACCCGTCTGGAAACCGCGTTCGCGGTAGACCTCGTTCGCGGCCTCGGCGACGTCTTCGGCCAGAACGCCGGGACGGATCGCAGCGATGGCGGCCTGCTGGGCGTCGATGGCAGCTTCCTGGACCTCGCGGTCGCGCGCATCGACCTCGCCAATATGGAACATCCGGTCGAAACCCAGCTTGTATTGCTTGAACTGCGCCATGTTGCAAAAACAGAAATAGACCGGGTCGCGCCGCCGGTAGGCCCGCAGGCTGGCGCGGCGATGCACCATTGCGGTGTCGCGCCCGCTTTGCACGATCTGAAGATTGTGGATCATGGGCGAAACGAACCTGTCCCAGCCCTTGTCAGTCAGGAAACCGGCCGCCTTGCGCGACCCAGCATCGATCACGGCGAGCGCGGATTCATATTCCGTCGCCCCTTCGCCAAGCGAGTCATGCGCGGCCTGCATCATCGCCCCGGCGATCTGACCGGCCTGTTTCATCACACCGATCTCGAAGGGGCTCTTGATCATTCGCATCTCGCCCAGCACCGGCGAGATATCCCTGAGCGCGGCCCCCGGATAGGTATCGTCAAGAAAGTTGCGCACCAGCGCCGGGACCGTATTGCGCTCGATCCAGATCGCTCCGGGCGACGCGCCCAGCACCTCCGACAGCACCCGCCCCCAACCGCGTGGGCCGAAATCCTCCCAGACACGCAGGTCCTCGACCCATGTCATCGCACCGACCATTTCGGATTCCATCAGCGGTGTCACGATCACCGGGGCGTCCTGCGCGCTGACGATCAGCATGGTCGGGCGGCCAAACTCGATCCCGAGATAGCCCCAGAACCCGGCCAGATAGGCGATCGAGCTTTCATCGGTAAAGATCGCCCGGTCGATCCCGCGCGCGGCCATCATGGCCTGCAACGCGACACAGCGCGCTTTCGCCTCTTTCAGCATATCGTGGTCCTTCATCCCAGCCAGCCGCGCAATTCGCGCTGGCGATTTCCGTCTTAACCAACTAAGCTGCATACAGCTTTGGCGTCAAGCGGCACAAAACGGGTCAATTGTCGGGTTTTATCACATATGTGTATGCACCATAGTCAAAATATCGACCTTACCGGGGCTTTTGATCGCGGGCGGCATTATCGCGCCAAGATCGGTTTCGTGCTGCTTGCCACCGAGCAGACGATCGAGGACGACATGATGCGCCTCTGCCCCGAGGGGGTGGGCATGCATTTCACCCGCGCCCTCATTCCCGACACGATTACCCTTGCCGCGCTTGACGCCCATGCCGCGGATCTTGCGCGCGCCGCCGGCACGCTGTTGCCCGATGGCAGCCTTGACGTGATCTGCTATGCCTGCACGTCGGGCAGTCTGGTGATCGGAGAGTCCCGCGTGATGCGCGAGCTGGCCATCGGCGCACCCGGCGCGACCGCCACCAGCCTGATCACCGCGGTGATGCGCGCGCTAAATGCCATTGGGGCACAAAGGATCGTCGTGGCCACGCCCTATCTGGACGAGATCAATCAGGCCGAGGCCCGCTACATGCAGGCGGCGGGGTTCGAGATTCTCGACATCCAGGGGCTGAACCTTGAACGTGACAGCGACATGATCCGCCTGCGGCCCGGCTTCATCGCCGAATTCGCCGCCAGCGTGGATCAACCCGACGCCGACGCGCTGTTCATCAGTTGCGGTGCGCTGCGCAGTCTCGAGATCGTCGATGCGCTTGAACAGCGGCTCGGCAAACCGGTGATCTGCTCGAACCAGGCGATGATCTGGAACGTCCTGCGCCTTGCGGGCATTGACGAGCGGATCGCCGGTCATGGCCGCCTGCTGCGCGAATACTGAACCGGCGGAAAGACCGATCATGCAAGACGACAAGAGCATCGTTGAAATCATCCAAGACGAAATCCTGCGCCGCATCTGTTTTCTGGAAACGCCGCCCGGCACGCAGCTCAAGGAGGCCGAGCTTGCCGGGGAATTCAATGTAAGTCGCACGCCCGTGCGCGATGCGATCAGCCGGATAAGTCATCTTGGGCTGGTCGAAACCCGCAACGGCGTTGGCAGCGTAGTCATCGCCTTGAACCCGGAAGCAATCAGGCAGGTCTATGCCATGCGGCTGGAACTCGCGCCGCTGATCGGAACGATGTCGCCTCGTCCCATTTCCGACGACCATCGGCGCCTGTGCGACGAACTTCTCGATGCGGCGCTGGTGCTGCGCGTGGGCTTCGATCCGGGCCGTTACATCCAGATCAATCATCGCCTGCACGGGCTTATCGCCGATCTGATCGGCAACCAGTCTTTGCGCGCCTTCTGGTGGCAGACCTATTACCAGGCGGCCAGCACCTGGCACCGTCTCGGACATGCCTTGGGTGCCGAGATGGCCGAGGCGCTGGTCAGCGAGCTGCGCGAGGTGGGCCGCGCGCTCAATTCGGGTGACGTGGCCGCCATAGGCCATATCCAGCGGATCCATATCGGCTATGGCTTTGCGCGTATCGAGCGCCATATCCTGACCGGGCCGTGACGGCCCGGTCATGTCAGCTCAGGTCAGGCCAGACTTGGAAGCCAAAGCACAATCGCCGGGAAAGACACCAGAAGCGCGATGGTGATCCCGTCCGCAATGAAGAACGGCATCACGCCCTTGAACACGTCCTGTACGCTCAGGTCGGGGCGCACCCCGGCCACAACGAAACAGTTCAGGCCAATGGGGGGCGTGATCAGGCAGAACTCGGCCATCTTGACCACCAGGATACCGAACCAGATCGCGCACATCGGCCCCGACATGCCGAAGGCCGCATCCTCGGCGCTGACCATCGGGCCGCCATTCAGCGCCATGACGGCCGGATAGACCACTGGCAATGTCAGAAGCAGCATCCCGATGGCGTCCATGAACATGCCCAGCACCGCATAGGCCAGCAGTATGCAGACCAGGATCACCATCGGCGACATGGTCAGCGAGGTGATCCAGTCGGCGAAAGCCCCCGGCAGATCGGCAAAGCCGAGGAAGCGCACATAGATCAGAACGCCCCAGATGATCGTGAAGATCATCACGCTCAGCTTGGCGGTTTCCAGAAGCGCATCCTTGAGCTCGGTCAGGCGCATGCCGCGCCAGACCGCCATCAGGAAGACGATGAAGGCGCCGATCGCACCGCCTTCGGTCGGCGTGCCCCAGGCATCGCCGCCAAAGGGGTTGTAGACGAAGAAGATAATCGTCACCACGACCAGCAGGATCGGCAGCGCGGGCGGCAGCGACACCAGCCGTTCGCGCCAGGTGAATCCGCTGACCGGCGGGCCGAAACCCTTTATGGTCAGCGCCATGCAGATGATCAGTGTAGCGTAGACCAGCGCCGAGAAAGCCCCGGGAATGAACCCCGCCAAGAGCAGCATCCCGACATCCTGCTCGACGATGATCGCGTAGATCACGAGGATCGTGGAGGGCGGGATCAAGCTGGCAAGCGTGCCACCCGCCGCCACCACACCGGCGGCGAATTTCTTGTTGTAACCGATGGCCAGCATCTCGGGGATGGCGATGCGTGCGAAGACCGCCGAGGTCGCGACGCTCGCGCCCGATACCGCCGCGAAACCCGCCGTGGCAAAGACCGTCGACACCGCCAGACCGCCCGGCACCCAGGCGATCCACCGCTTGGCCGCCTCGAACAGGGCGCGCGTCAGCCCGGCATAATAGGCCAGGTAGCCGATCAGGATGAAGGTCGGAATCAGGCTCAGCGCCTGCGAACTGACCTTGGAATGGGGCACCTGTCCGGCGGTCTTGGCGGCCACGGTCAGCGCCCAGCCCAGTTCGTCGGGCGCATAACCTTTCTTGGACCAGAAGATCCAGACCAACCCGACCAGCCCGGCCAGACCCGCGGCAAAGGCCACGCGCATCCCCAGCACGACAAAGACAAGCAGGCCCGCAGTGACGGCAAGGCCGATATCGATGGGATCCATTATGCGCCCCTCTCGTCGCTGTCATTGCGCTCACCGATGCCACCGACATGCTCGGCCTCATGGGCCGCCACCGTCGCCGCATCCAGAACCAAAGGCACGCCGATGGGCTTCGAAAGCCCGTAGACAAAGGCGCGCGCATAACCCCAGAGTTGCAGCGCAAGACGCAGGCACATCACCGAGAAGGCCACCGGCACCAGCAGTTTCGCTGGCCATAGCGGCAAGGCGATATCCATCGAACTGTCCCGGCTCCACAGCGGCGCGCCCCAGTCGAAACTGCGGTCGAAATGCGCCCAGCTTCCCCAGACCAGCAGCGCCATCAGCACCAGCACCGCCAGCGTGGTCAGGAACTCGACCGCGTAAAGCATGCGCCCCTTGAGCGCGCCCACGACGATATCCATACGGATATGCCCACCGTCACGCTGCACATATGAAATCCCCATGACCGCGATCAGCGGCATGGCCTGTTCGATCCAGTCGACATAACCGGGCAGCGGCTGATTGAAGAAATTGCGCCCGCCCACCGAGAAGACCGCCAGGAACATCAGGGCGAAAACCGCAATGCCGCTCATCAGCGCCAGGACTCGTTCGACACGGTAAAGCCCGCAATCGATCTGGCTGAGACGGCTGGAATCGGACAGAACAGATGCGGCGCCTGCCATGTCTGCCCCCCTTGATTGATATCAGAATTGAAAGCTCCGCCGCACCGGGCGCCTGGGCCGGGTGCGGCGGGTCGTGTCGTCAGCCTGCGGGGCTCAGTTGCCCTTGAGCTCGGCCAGCTTGCCAGTGGCGAAGTCATAAAGCTCCTGTGCGGGCAAACCGCGCGCGCTCATGTCTTCGATCCAGGCTTCGGCCGCCGGACCGGCAACCGCTTCCTCGAAAGCGGCCAGCGATTCCGCGTCATAGCTGATGCGCTCGATGCCGCGCTCGTCCAGCGCCGGACCCCAGGCTTCCATCGTGTTGTTGGTGTAGAAATCCACGTAGTAGTCCAGCGCCTCATCGATCGAGCTCATCAGCGCCTCGCGATGCGCGTCGGGCAGATCGTTGAGCGCGTCGGTATTGGCAACCACCGGGCAGTTCACCGTGCCGGGGTTGAGGTTGGTCGTCCACCACTTGGCATTTTCGATCGTGCCGAAGGCCATATGCGCATGGGGCGCAAAGGCGGCGGCAGAGATCACGCCGCTATCCAGGGCCTGTCGCACCTCGGTCGCCGACATCGAGGTCGGCACGGCGTCCACGGCCTCCATCGCGGCACCGATGCCGCCGGTGGCGCGGACGCTAAGCCCTTCGAAATCGTCAAGTGTGCGCGGTGCATCGCCAAGGCCGACAAGGTTGTATTGCGGCATGGGCGAGGGCATCAGCAGCGTGGCGTTCCAGCGCTCCAGGTCTTCCTTGACGGCGGGCTGCTCATAAAGCGCCATCGACAGTTCGCGTTCCTGCTCCAGCGTTTCGACACCCAGGAACGGCAGTTCCAGCACGGTGATCGACGGGTTCTTGTCGCGGTGATACCCGGCACAGAACTGCGCCATCTCGAAGGCGCCGATGCTGATCCCGTCCAGGTTCTCGCGGTTGTTGGACAGACCGCCATAGCTGAGTTTGAGGGTGAATTCACCGTTGGTCTTTTCGGCCACAAGTTCGGCCAGCTTCTCGGTGTTTTCGGTAAAGGCGCGCTGTTTGCCCCACAGCGAAACATTCCATTCAGTCGCCATCGCCTCGGTTGCGAATGCAAGGCTGATCGCGGCCACGGCCACACGGCCAAGAATCTTCTGCATGGTTTCTCCTCCCAAAATACATGCGGATATGATGTGGCAAGTATCGGGAAAACCGAGTCCTTCGCCAAGGAAGAAAACCGCGCAGCCGAAGACGGCATGCCTGCGGATTTCCGCAGGCTAAAGCAGCGCCTCCTTGTCGAGCGCCAGTTTCACGATCTTTTCGTTGAGTGTGCGCCGCCCGATGCCCAGCGCCTCGGCCACCGCGTCCATGCGCCCCTCATGGGCCTTGATCGCCTTGCCGATCAATTCGCGCTCAAAGGCCGCGACCGCCTCGCGCAGGGTGTCGGGCACGTCCTCCTGCAAGGGGTCGGTGCGCATCGCCTGCGCGACAGACCCCCCGCCACGGCGCGCCGCCAGCACCCGGCGTTCGGCGACATTGCGCAGTTCTCGCACATTGCCGGGCCAGTCATGCGCCATCAGCGCGGCGATGTCCTCCTGGGTGAGCGGCGGCGGCGCGGCTTCGTGGACGCGGCCCGATTCCTCGGTGAAATGGGTCAGCAGCAGGACCAGATCATCCCGGCGCTGGCGCAGGGTGGGCAGGTTCAGCAACATGGTGTTGATGCGAAACAGCAGATCCTGGCGCAGCCGCCCTTCGGCGACCGCCTGCTCGGGGTCCTCGTTGGTGGCCGACACCACCCTGAACGCCAGCGGAATCGGCGCGCTGCCGTCGCCCGGCAGGATCTGCTTGTCCTCGATCACGCGCAGCAGCTTGGCCTGCACGTCCAGCGGGCAGGAACAGATCTCGTCTAGAAACAGCGTGCCGCCATCCACCGTCAGAAGCCGCCCGCCCTGCCCGCCCATGCCGCCGAACATCTCGGCGGCGAAACTCTCTGGCGCGAGCGCTGCACAATTGAGCGCGAGGAACGGCCCGTCGCTATGGTCGGACAGATCGTGAAGCGCGCGCGCCACCAGCTCCTTGCCGGTGCCGGTCTCTCCCGCGATCAGGACCGGCGCTTCGCTCTCGGCAAGGTCAAGGATATCCTCGCGCAGCGCGCGGATCTCGGGGGCCTCGCCCAGCAGCACCCGGTCAAGCCCCGAGAGCCGCAGCAGCCGCGCCTTCAGGCGCTCGTTGCTCTGCCGCATGTGGTGCTGATCGGCCGCATGGCGCAGGATCGTCAGCAAGCGGCGCGGCTCATAGGGTTTCTCGACAAAACTATACGCGCCGTCCTGCATGGCCTTCACCGCCATCGGAATATCACCATGCGCCGAGATCAGTACCAGGGGCGGCGACACGCCCGGCACAAGACTGTCCAGCAGATCAAGCCCCGACATGCCCGGCATCCGCACATCCGACAGGATCACGTCGGGCTGGAATGCGCTCAGTCGGTCGGCCACCCGTTCGGCACGCGCCACCGCCTCGACCCGCCATCCATCGGCCTCGAGCAGCTCGACAAGGGACTCGCGCATGGACCTGTCGTCATCGACCAGAAGAATGCTGCGCTTTTGCGAGCGGTTCATTCGGCGGCCTCCTCTTCCTCGGTGCGGGCCAGCGGGATTTCCACCCGGAACACCGCACCGCCCGTATCTGCATTGCGCGCCGTGATCCGGCCATGATGTTCCTTGACGATATTGCCCGAGATCGCAAGGCCCAGCCCCATCCCACGCCCGCTTTCGCGGGTGGTGAAGAACGGTTCCTGCAGGTCCGACAGCGCCGCATCGCCAAGCCCGTGACCGCTGTCGCGCACCTCGAACCAGCCGGTTCGCGCGGCCATGCCGATCCGCACCACAAGCCGGCGCTCGCTGCTGTCGTCCAGCGCGTCCATCGCGTTGCGCAGAAGGTTCGTCATCACCTGCTCCAGCCGTAGCTGATCGCCGCGCACCACAACCGGATCATCCGGAGCCTCAAGCGTCACCTCGGCCTCGACCTGCTGGATATTGGGCTCGACCAGCTCCAGCGCGGCCTGCATCGCCTGACGCAGATCTACCTCGCGAAACCCCTCATTGTCGGTGCGCGCAAAAAACTTGAGCTGGCGCGTTATGCCTTCCATCCGGTCGACCAGCGCCGAAATGCGCGGCGCTACCTTCTGCGAGATGCCATTGTTCATTTCCGCCGCCGCCAGATGGTTGCGGATCGCCGCCAGTGGCTGCCCCAGTTCATGCGTCACCGAGGCCGCCAACTGCCCCAGCGCCGCCAGGCGGCTGGCGCGTTCCAGCTCGCCCTGGGTGCGCTTGAGCTGGCGTTCGGTCAGCTTGCGTTCTTCGATTTCGACGGCCAGCCGCTCGTTGGCCTGACGCAGCTGTGCCTCTTCGGCGACCGAGCGCTGCAGCGCCGCGCCGATCCGGTTGGTGCGGCGCAATTGCGAAAAGATAAACACCAGCGCGGCCAGGATCGGCACCACCGCCGTCACCAACAGACTGCGCGCCACCGCCCGGTCATCGCTGGCAAAATAATGCAGCTCCCAGCCATGCGGCAGGTCGTCGGCGATCAAGTGAATCCGCGGCACACCCCCGATCTGCGCGCGCGCGCCTTCAAGCGGGGTCCAGTCCAGCGGGTCGAGCGGCTGGCCGGGAAACTGGCGGGACTGGCGGATCGCCTGCTCCTGTTCGGGCGAAAGCGCGCGCAACGCCCGATAGCGCCATGCGGGGGTCGATGACAACAACACCACCCCGGCGCGGTTGGCCAGAAAAACCTGCTCGCCCGCCGCGCTCCAGCTGGCTTCCAGCTTCGAAAGATCAAGCTTGATCGCCACCACCCCGATCACCGCGCCCGTGCCGTCGCGCACCGCATCGGCGATGAAATAACCCGGCAGCCCGGTGGTCGCCCCGATCCCGTAAAAGCGCCCTTGCCGCCCGGCAGTGGCATCCAGAAAATAAGGGCGGAAGGAATAATCCTGCCCGACGAAGCTGCCCGGTTGGCCGCTGTTGGAGGCCGAGATCGTCACACCGTCGCGCCGCATCAAATAGATCGCATCCAGCCCCGATTGGCGCGCGAAAGCGGCAAAGCGGCGGTTCAGCCCGTCCGTGCCCGCGCCTTGCGCGGTCTCGATCACGAAAGGGTCGCGCGCCAGCACATAGGTCAGATGCGAGAACCGCTCCAGTTCGGACAGCACGGTGCTGCGAAACAGCGACAGGCGGCCTTGCGCCTTGGTCCGCTCTTCGGATTGGAAATAGCTCAACGACACCCAGAAAATGGATGTCGTCACCACGGCCACGGCCAGAAGGGCAAGAAGAGCATGCAAGCGGCGCATACCCATCGATTGTCGCTCTTGCCCATGATTGCAAGGGTTTTCGTGCGCCCCTGGTGCGGGCCGCTGAATAGAGAAAGGCCCCGCTGATCCGACAGCGGGGCCTTTCCTTTAGCTGCGCAATGCGCGTGGTTCAGTCGTCGCGGCTCTCGGGAGTGTCGACAAAGTTGTCGAACTCATCGCCCCCGATCACGTCGTCCTCGACGGGCGCTGCCAGCGCGGCGGCGGCCTCGGCCTCCTCGCGGCGGGCCTCGATCACGACATTGTCGCGGCTCTGGGCAATGTGGCGCACCTTCTGGGTCGCGCCACCGGTGCCCGCCGGAATGAGGCGGCCCACGATGACGTTCTCCTTGAGGCCTACCAGCTTGTCGACCTTGCCCTGCACCGAGGCTTCGGTCAGCACGCGGGTCGTTTCCTGGAAGGAGGCGGCCGAAATGAACGAGCGCGTCTGCAGCGAGGCCTTGGTGATGCCCAGCAGGATCGGCTCGCCACTGGCGGCGCGACCACCCTTGGCAATCGCCTTCTCGTTGGCCGCGGCCAGCTCTGCCTTGTCCACATGCTCGCCCTTGAGAAGGGTGGTATCCCCGCTGTCGAGAATCTCCCATTTCTGGAGCATCTGGCGCACCACGACTTCGATGTGCTTGTCGTTGATCTTCACGCCCTGAAGACGATAGACCTCCTGCACCTCGTTGATCATGTAATCGGCCAGCGCCTCGACACCCATGATCGACAGGATGTCATGCGGCGCGGGGTTGCCGTCCATGATGTAGTCGCCCTTCTGGACATAGTCGCCTTCCTGGACGGGGATATGCTTGCCCTTGGGCACCATGTATTCCACCGGCTCCATCGACTCGTCGGCAGGCTCGATCGTGATGCGGCGCTTGTTCTTGTAGTCGCGCCCGTAACGGACATAGCCATCAATCTCGGCGATGATGGCGTGGTCCTTGGGACGGCGTGCCTCGAACAGTTCCGCCACACGCGGCAGACCGCCGGTGATGTCCTTGGTCTTGGCGCCCTCGCGCGGAATCCGCGCAACCACGTCACCGGCCTGAATCGGCTCGCCTTCCTCGATCGAGAGGATCGCGTCAACCGACATCGGATAAGTCACCGGGTTGCCTGCATCGTTGCGCACCGGTTCGCCATCCTCGCCCACGATCAGGATTTCGGGCTTGAGCTCGTTACCCCGAGGCGCGGCGCGCCAGTCCGAAACGATCTTCTGGGTCATGCCCGTCGCGTCGTCGGTCACGTCACGCAGCGATACGCCGGTCGTCAGGTCGACGAATTTCGTCGTGCCTGCCTTCTCGGCCAGGATCGGCAGCGTATAGGGATCCCACTCGAACAGCTTGTCGCCACGGTTGATCTTGTCGCCGTGCTTGACGAACAGCTTGGTGCCGTAGCCGATCTTGTGGCTGGCCAGTTCGACATCGTTTTCGCCCATGATCCGCAGCTTCATGTTGCGGCCCATGACCAGCATCTCGCCCGAGGAATTTTCCAAGGTCTGAGCGTTGTCGAACACGATCGTGCCCGACTGGCTGGCCTCGAGGAAGGACTGCTGGCCACCCTGTGCCACGCCGCCGATGTGGAAGGTCCGCATCGTCAGCTGGGTGCCGGGTTCACCGATCGACTGCGCGGCGATGATGCCCACGGCCTCGCCGGTGTTGACCATCGTGCCGCGTGCCAGGTCGCGACCATAGCACATGGCGCAGACGCCATCCTCGGCCTCGCAGGTCAGCGGGCTGCGGATACGCGCGGTCTGTACTGCCGCCACTTCGATCGCGTCGGCGGTGCGTTCGTCGATCAGCTGGCCTTCCTTGACGATCACCTCTTCGGTCGCCGGGTTCAGGATATCCTCGGCCGCGACACGGCCCAGCACACGTTCGCCCAGCGATGCCACCACCTCGCCGTCATTGACGGCGGCTTCCGCGGTGATCGCGCGCTCGGTGCCGCAATCATGCTCGCGCACGATGCAGTCCTGCGCCACGTCCACCAGGCGGCGGGTCAGGTAACCCGAGTTGGCGGTCTTCAGGGCGGTGTCCGACAGACCCTTGCGGGCGCCGTGTGTGGAGTTGAAGTACTCCAGAACGGTCAGACCTTCCTTGAAGTTCGAGATGATCGGCGTTTCGATGATGTCGCCATTCGGCTTGGCCATCAGGCCGCGCATCCCGCCCAGCTGTTTCATCTGCGTGACCGAGCCCCGCGCGCCCGAGTGGGCCATCATGTAAACGCTGTTGGGCTCCTTCACCGCGCCGTTCTCGTCGCGGATCTCGGCCGAGATGGTGTTCATCATCGCCTCGGTCACCTGGTCGTTGCATTTGGACCAGGCATCGACAACCTTGTTGTATTTCTCGCCCTGGGTGATCAGGCCGTCCATGTATTGCTGTTCGAACCCTTTCACCTGGTCGCGGGTCTCTTCGACGATGGTCCACTTGTCATGCGGAATGACCATGTCGTCCTTGCCGAAGCTGATGCCGGCGCGGAAGGCCTCCTTGAAGCCCATCGACATGATCTGGTCGCAGAAGATGACCGATTCCTTCTGACCGCAATAGCGGTAGACGGTGTCGATCGTCTGCTGCACTTCCTTCTTGCGCAACAGCTTGTTGACCAGACTGAACGGCGCCTTGGCATTGAGCGGCAACAGCGCGCCGATCCGCACCCGGCCGGGCGTGGTCTCGATGCGCTGCATCACTTCGTTGCCTTCCTCGTCGATCTGCAGAACGCGGGCCGTGATCTTGGCGTGCATATGCACTTCGCCTGCATCCAGCGCGTGCTGGACCTCGTCGATCGAGGCAAAGGACATGCCTTCGCCCTTCATGCCTTCGCGCATGATCGAGGTGTAGTAGAGACCCAGAACCATGTCCTGCGAAGGCACGATGATCGGCGCGCCGTTGGCAGGCGAAAGCACGTTGTTCGTGGACATCATCAGAACCCGCGCTTCCAGCTGCGCCTCAAGGCTCAGCGGGACGTGCACGGCCATCTGGTCGCCGTCGAAGTCGGCGTTGAAGGCCGAACAGACCAGCGGGTGAAGCTGAATGGCCTTGCCTTCGATCAGCATCGGCTCGAACGCCTGAATGCCCAGACGGTGCAGGGTCGGCGCACGGTTCAGCAGCACGGGGTGTTCGCGGATCACCTCGTCCAGGATGTCCCAGACTTCGGGGCGTTCCTTTTCCACCAGCTTCTTGGCCTGCTTCACGGTCGAGGACATGCCCTTGGCTTCGAGGCGCGAGTAGATGAAGGGCTTGAACAGCTCCAGCGCCATCTTCTTGGGCAGGCCGCATTGATGCAGCTTCAGTTCCGGGCCGGTCACGATGACCGAACGGCCCGAGAAATCGACCCGCTTGCCCAGAAGGTTCTGGCGGAAGCGGCCCTGCTTGCCTTTCAGCATGTCCGAAAGCGATTTCAGCGGGCGCTTGTTGGCGCCGGTGATGACGCGGCCGCGGCGACCGTTGTCGAACAGCGCATCGACCGATTCCTGCAACATCCGCTTTTCGTTACGCACGATGATATCGGGCGCGCGCAGCTCGATCAGGCGCTTGAGGCGGTTGTTGCGGTTGATCACGCGGCGATAAAGATCGTTCAGGTCCGACGTGGCGAAGCGGCCACCGTCCAGCGGCACCAGCGGGCGCAGCTCGGGCGGGATGACCGGGATCACCGTCATCACCATCCATTCCGGGCGGTTGCCGGATTCGACAAAGCTTTCGACGACCTTGAGACGCTTGATGATCTTCTTGGGCTTCAGCTCGCCCGTGGCCTCGGCCAGATCGGCGCGCAGCTGCTCGGCCTCGGCTTCAAGGTCGATATTCTGCAGCATCTCGCGGATCGCCTCGGCGCCGATATTGGCCGTGAAAGCGTCCATGCCATAGGCGTCCTGCGCGTCCATGAACTCTTCTTCGGTCAGCATCTGACCATAGCTCAGGTCCGTCAGGCCCGGCTCGATCACCACGTAGTTCTCGAAATAGAGAACCCGCTCCAGATCGCGCAGGGTCATGTCCAGCATCAGGCCGATGCGCGAAGGCAGCGACTTGAGGAACCAGATATGCGCACAGGGCGCGGCCAGTTCGATATGGCCCATGCGCTCGCGGCGCACCTTCTGGAGCGTGACTTCGACGCCGCATTTCTCGCAGACGACGCCCCGGTATTTCATCCGCTTGTACTTGCCGCACAGGCATTCGTAATCCTTGATCGGCCCGAAGATGCGCGCGCAGAACAAGCCGTCACGTTCGGGTTTGAACGTGCGGTAGTTGATCGTCTCGGGCTTCTTGATCTCGCCATAGGACCAGCTCAGAATACGCTCCGGGCTGGCCAGGCTGACCTTGATTTCGTCGAACACCTTTGCAGGGGCGTTCGGGTTGAACGGGTTGTTCATAAGTTCCTGGTTCATGTTCAAATCCTTGAAGGCTGGCAGAGGGGATGGGGACGGCGGGGAACCCGCCGTTATTCCTCGTCCTCCTCTGCATCCAGGAGTTCCATGTTGAGGCCGAGGCCGCGGACTTCCTTCACCAGAACGTTGAAGCTTTCGGGCACGCCGGCCTCGAAATTGTCCTCGCCCTTGACGATCGACTCGTAGACCTTGGTCCGGCCCGCCACATCGTCCGACTTCACGGTCAGCATTTCCTGCAGCGTGTAGGCCGCGCCATAGGCTTCGAGCGCCCAGACTTCCATCTCGCCGAAACGCTGGCCGCCGAACTGCGCCTTGCCGCCCAGAGGCTGCTGCGTCACCAGGCTGTAAGGCCCGGTCGAACGCGCGTGGATCTTGTCGTCCACCAGGTGATGCAGCTTCATGAGGTACTTGACGCCCACGGTGACCGGGCGGCTGAACTGCTCGCCCGTGCGCCCGTCGAACAGGACCGACTGGCCCGACTCGTCAAAGCCCGCGCGCTTGAGCGCGTCGTTGACGTCGGCCTCCTTGGCGCCGTCGAAGACCGGCGTCGCGATCGGCACACCGCCGGTCACGTTGCCCGCGGCTTCGACCAGCTGGCCTTCGTTCATGTCGGCGATGCCCTCGTCATAGACATCGTCGCCATAAGCCAGCTTCATCGCCTCGCGCACCGGCGTCAGGTCGCCCGAGCGGCGGTATTCCTGAAGCGCATCGTCGATCTGGATGCCTAGGCCGCGTGCGGCCCAGCCCATATGCGTCTCGAGAATCTGACCGACGTTCATGCGCGATGGCACGCCCAGCGGGTTGAGACAGAAATCGACCGGTGTGCCATCCTGAAGGAACGGCATGTCCTCGATCGGCACCACCTTGGAAATCACACCCTTGTTGCCGTGACGGCCGGCCATCTTGTCGCCCGGCTGAAGCTTGCGCTTCACCGCGATGAAGACCTTGACCATCTTCATCACGCCCGGCGGCAGGTCGTCGCCGCGGCGGACCTTCTCGACCTTGTCCTCGAAACGGGCTTCCAGTGTGCGTTTCTGCGCTTCGTATTGCTCGTTCAGCGCTTCGACGACCTGGGCGTCCTTTTCGTCCTTGAGGGCAAGCTGCCACCACTGGCCCTTGGTCAGCGTGTCCAGCAGCTCTTCGGTGATGTCCGAATTGGCCTTGACGCCCTTGGGGCCTTTCACGGCGACCTTGCCCAGGATCATGGTCTTGAGACGCGCATAGATGTTGCGATCGAGGATCGCCAGCTCGTCATCGCGGTCACGGGCCAGACGCTCGACTTCCTCACGCTCGATCTGCAGCGCGCGCTCGTCCTTCTCGACACCGTGGCGGTTGAAGACGCGGACCTCCACGACCGTGCCGTAATCGCCCGGCTTGACGCGCAGCGAGGTGTCGCGCACGTCGCTGGCCTTTTCGCCGAAGATGGCGCGCAGCAGCTTTTCTTCCGGGGTCATCGGGCTTTCGCCCTTGGGGGTGATCTTGCCCACCAGGATATCGCCCGGCTCCACATCGGCGCCGATATAGACGATCCCCGCCTCGTCGAGGTTACGCAACGCTTCCTCACCGACATTGGGGATGTCGCGGGTGATTTCCTCCGGCCCCAGCTTGGTGTCGCGCGCGGCCACTTCGAATTCCTCGATATGGACGCTGGTGAACACGTCATCCTGCGCGATCCGCTCCGAGATCAGGATCGAGTCCTCGAAGTTGTAGCCGTTCCAGGGCATGAAGGCCGTGATGACGTTCTTGCCCAGCGCCAGTTCGCCCATATCCGTGGACGGCCCGTCGGCGATCACTTCGCCCTTCTGGACGGTGTCGCCCACCTTCACCAGCGGACGCTGGTTGATACAGGTGTTCTGGTTCGAGCGCTGGAACTTGCGCATCCGGTAGATATCCACACCCGGATCGCCGATCTCCAGATCCTCGGTGGCGCGCACGACGATACGTGCGGCATCGACCTGGTCGATCACACCGGCGCGGCGCGCCATGATCGACGCGCCCGAGTCGCGGGCAACGACGCCCTCGATCCCGGTGCCGACCAGCGGTGCCTCCGAGCGCAGCGTCGGCACGGCCTGGCGCTGCATGTTCGAACCCATCAATGCGCGGTTGGCGTCGTCGTTTTCCAGGAACGGAATGAGCGAGGCCGCGACCGAGACCAGCTGCTTGGGGCTCACGTCGATCAGATCGACGCTTTCGTTGGGCGCCAGCATGTATTCGCCCGACTGGCGTGTCGAAACCAGATCGTTCACGAAGCGGGCATCATCGTCCAGCTTGGCGTTGGCCTGGGCCACGGTGTGGCGCATTTCCTCGGTGGCGGACATATAGACCACCTCGTCGGTGACCTGGCCGTTATCCACCTTGCGGTAAGGCGTTTCGATGAAGCCGTACTTGTTGACCCGCGCAAAGGTGGCGAGGCTGTTGATCAGACCGATATTCGGGCCTTCCGGCGTTTCGATCGGGCACATCCGGCCATAATGGGTCGGGTGCACGTCGCGCACCTCAAAGCCCGCGCGTTCCCGCGTGAGGCCACCCGGCCCGAGCGCCGACAGGCGCCGCTTGTGGGTGACTTCCGACAGCGGGTTGGTCTGGTCCATGAACTGGCTGAGCTGCGAGGAGCCGAAGAACTCGCGCACCGCGGCCGCGGCGGGCTTGGCGTTGATCAGGTCCTGCGGCATCACCGTGTCGATCTCGACACTGCTCATGCGCTCCTTGATGGCGCGTTCCATGCGCAGCAGGCCGACGCGATACTGGTTTTCCATCAGCTCGCCGACCGAGCGCACCCGGCGGTTGCCGAGGTGGTCGATATCGTCGATATCACCTTTGCCGTCGCGCAGCTCGACCAGTGCCTTAATGCAGGCAACGATGTCTTCGCGGTCCAGCGTGCGTTGCGTGTCGGGCTTCTCGAGTGCGAGGCGCATGTTCATCTTGACCCGGCCCACGGCGCTCAGGTCGTAACGCTCGGAGTCGAAGAACAGAGTCTGGAACAGGGCCGAGGCGGCCTCTTCCGTGGGCGGCTCGCCCGGACGCATCACGCGATAGATGTCCATCAGCGCGGTTTCGCGGTTGCGGTTCTTGTCCATCGCCATGGTGTTGCGGATGTAGGGACCGACATTGATATTGTCGATATCCAGAACCGGTATGTCGGTGACACCCGCATCGATCAGCTCCTTGACGGTGCCGCCGATGATATCGCCGTCCTTGTCGCGCTCCAGAGTCAACTCGTCACCGGCCTCGACATAGATCGCGCCGGTTTCCTCGTTGATGATGTCGCGGGCCACGAACTTGCCGACAATCTGCTCGAAGGGCAGCAACAGGTCGCTGACCTTGCCCTCGTCGATCAGTTGCTTGACGGCGCGCGGCGTGACCTTCTTGCCCGCCTCGCCAATCACCTCGCCCGATTTGGCGTCGACCAGATCATAAGTCGGGCGCGTGCCGCGCACGCGCTCGGGGAAGAACTTGGTGACCCAGCCCTTGTTCTTCTTCAACTTGTAGTCGACCGTATCGTAATAGGCATCCATGATGCCTTCCTGGTCCAGACCCAGCGCATAAAGCAGCGTCGTCACCGGCAGCTTGCGGCGGCGGTCGATGCGGGCGAACACGATGTCCTTGGCGTCGAATTCGAAATCCAGCCACGACCCGCGATAGGGAATGATGCGGCAGGCGAACAGCAGCTTGCCCGAGCTGTGGGTCTTGCCCTTGTCATGGTCGAAGAACACGCCGGGGCTGCGGTGCATCTGGCTGACGATCACGCGCTCTGTGCCGTTCACGACGAACGTGCCGTTCGGGGTCATGAGCGGCATGTCCCCCATGAACACGTCCTGCTCCTTGATGTCCTTCACCGATTTGGCGCCGGTATCCTCGTCCATATCGAACACGATGAGGCGTAGCGTGACCTTCAGCGGGGCGCTGTAGGTCATGTCGCGCTGCATGCACTCCTCGACATCGTATTTCGGACGTTCCAGATCGTAATTCACGAATTCCAGCACGCTGGTTTCGTTGAAATCCTTGATCGGGAAAACCGACTGGAAGACACCCTTGATGCCTTCGCCGTCCAGAGGATCGGGCTGATCGCCGGATTTCAGGAACAGGTCATACGAGGATTTCTGAACCTCGATGAGGTTCGGCATGTCAAGAACTTCGCGGATTTTACCGAAGTATTTGCGCAAACGTTTCTGGCCAAGGAAGGTCTGAGCCATGTGTCTGGTCACCTTTCGTTTCTCACCGGCCGCACCTGCTGTCGGGCTCCAGCAGCACGGCCTTTCGAGATGGCGGGTGCGGTCCATTCCCGGCCCCTGTCCCACCAGGAGCCTCCCGACCGCGAGAACCTCGCCTTAGAAAAACCCTGCATTCTCAGGGTCTTGCTAAGATAGGTTCGGCTGGGCCCGGTATTCCGGACCCAGCCTCGTGTTTTCAACCGGGTTCACCCCGGAACGCCGATTACTTGAGTTCGATCTCGGCGCCAGCTTCTTCGAGCTTCGTCTTCAGCTCTTCGGCTTCGTCCTTCGAGACGCCTTCCTTGACGGCCTTGCCACCGGCTTCGACCAGGTCCTTGGCTTCTTTCAGGCCCAGACCGGTGATCGCGCGGACTTCCTTGATCACGTTGATCTTGGAGGCACCGGCCGATTTCAGGATGACGTCGAATTCGGTCTGCTCTTCGGCTTCTGCACCGCCAGCATCGCCAGCCGGGCCCGCCATCATCACAGCGCCGCCAGCGGCGGGTTCGATGTCGTATTCGTCTTTCAGGATGGTTTTCAGTTCTTGTGCTTCGAGAAGCGTCAGTCCAACGATCTCTTCAGCAAGTTTTTTCAGATCAGCCATTGTTCAGCTCTTTCCATTTAAGATGTGTTCCAACGTCGGGCCTGGACCCATACGCGGATATTCCAGTTGCCTTGCTTACGCGGCTTCGGCCTTCTCTTCGATGGTCGAAAGGATGCTCGCGATGTTCGAAGCAGGTGCGCCAATTGCACCGGCGATGTTCGAAGCGGGTGCGCCCAGCATACCGGCGATCTGAGCAAGAAGCTCTTCGCGCGAAGGCATGTCGGACACGGCTTTGACACCGGCACGGTCCAGAGCGTCCGTTCCCATTGCGCCGCCGAGGATCTCGAATTTCGAGTGGTCCTTGGCGAAACCCTCGGCCACCTTGGCGGCGGACACGGGGTCTTCGGAATAGGTCAGAACGGTCATACCCGTAAGGAAACCAGCAATGCTTTCGCATGGCTTGCCCTCAAGGGCGATCTTGGCGAGCCTGTTCTTGGCGACGCGAACGGATGCCTCGGCCGCGCGGGCGCGCGCACGAAGATCCTGCATCTCGGCAACTGTCAGACCCGCGTAGTGGGATACCACTACGACGCCAGAGCTTTCGAAGATCTGGCCGAGTTCCTCGACCACTTTCTCTTTCTGGGCTCTATCCACAGTTTCACTCCAGTCTGGGGGGTTTCCCCCCGGCTCAGTTTTGGCGGGTTGCCCCGCCGTTCGGGTCCAAAGTCAGGGTCCCGAGCCAAAGATCACCCGAAGGCAACGGCCTTCGTTGAGTCTCATCTCGTTCCCCATCTCAGGAAGGAATTATAGGGCGTTGGCCCAACCCTCCATCTCGGACAGGACGGCGCCGGAAACCGGCCCCGCCATTCGCCCCGGCCCCGAAGGGCCGGCGCAAATTCTCATCTTATTCCGACGCGGCGTTGTTCACGTCGACGCTGACACCCGGCCCCATGGTCGAGGTCAGCGAGATCTTCTTCATGTAGGTGCCCTTTGCACCGGCCGGCTTGGCCTTGGACACGGCGGCCACGAAGGCGCGCACGTTCTCGACCAGCTTGCTCTCGTCAAAGGACGCCTTGCCGACACCGGCGTGAACCACGCCGGCTTTCTCGGCCTTGAACTGCACTTCGCCGCCCTTGGCGTTCTTGACCGCGTCGGCCACGTCCATGGTGACGGTGCCGACCTTGGGGTTCGGCATCAGGTTGCGCGGCCCCAGGACCTTGCCCAGACGACCGACGATCGGCATCATGTCCGGCGTCGCGATGCAGCGATCGAATTCGATCGTGCCGCCCTGCACGGTTTCCATCAGATCCTCGGCGCCGACGATGTCGGCCCCGGCGGCCTCTGCCTCTTCGGCCTTGGCGCCACGGGCGAACACGGCGACGCGCACGTCCTTGCCGGTGCCGTTGGGCAGGCCGACAACGCCGCGGACCATCTGGTCGGCGTGGCGCGGATCGACACCCAGGTTCATCGAGATCTCGATCGTCTCATCGAACTTGGCCTTCGCGTTGGCCTTGATCAGGGCCACGGCCTCTTCGACGCTCAATTCTTCCTTGCCGGCGAATGCCTCACGGGCGGCACGGATACGTTTTCCAAGCTTTGCCATCTTACTTCACCTCGATGCCCATGGAGCGCGCGCTGCCGAGGATGATCTTCATCGCGGCTTCGACGTCGTTCGCGTTCAGGTCTTTCCACTTCGCTTCCGCGATCTCGCGCACCTGCTTGGTGCTGACACTGCCCGCGGTGTCGCGGCCGGGCGTCTTGGAGCCGGATTTCAGTTTGGCGGCCTTTTTCAGGTAGTAGGACGCCGGGGGCGTCTTGATGTCCATTTCAAAGGACTTGTCCTGATAATAGGTGATCAGCGTCGGGCACGGGGCACCGGGCTCCATGTCCTGCGTCTTGGCGTTGAACGCCTTGCAGAATTCCATGATGTTGATGCCGCGCTGACCCAGCGCCGGACCCACGGGGGGGGACGGGTTCGCCTGACCTGCGGGCACTTGCAGCTTCATCTTGCCTGCGAGTTTCTTGGCCATCTGGCCTCTCCTTCTTTCCAACTCCCCTCGGGGCGCGCCCTTTGGGGTCTCAGTCGTGTGGTCCGGTCCGGATGCCGCGGCACCCTCGCCTCCCACGGTTCACACGTCAGACCTGCTTGGTGACCTGCGTGAATTCCAGTTCCACCGGGGTTTCCCGGCCAAAGATCGACACCGTCACCTTGAGGCGCTGGTTGTCTTCGTCCACTTCCTCGACCATGCCGTCGAAATCCTCGAACGGGCCGTCGTTGACCTTGACCTTCTCGCCCACCTCGAAATGGATCAGGGTGCGCGGCGAATCCTCGCCCTCCTGGACGCGGTTCAGGATCGTGTTCACCTCGGCGTCGCGCATCGGCATCGGGCGGCCCTGCGGGCCAAGGAAACCGGTGACGCGGTTGATCGAGTTGATCAGGTGATACCCCTTGTCCGACATCTCCATGTGCACCAGCACGTAACCCGGCATGAACCGGCGCTCGGCGGTCACCTTCTTGCCGCGACGCACCTCGATCACCTCTTCGGTGGGCACCAGCACCTCGTCGATATCCTCTTCGAGATTCTGCTCGGCTACGGATTGTCTGATCTGCTCGGCGATTTTCTTCTCGAAATTCGAGAGAACACTGACCGAGTACCACCGCTTCGCCATATTCGAGATGCCCTTGTCGTTTGCCGGCCGCGACAGGCCGAAAGTCTTTGATTTCCGGGGCTTTCACCCAAAGTCCTCGAAACAAAAATCGGCGCGCAACCTGATTCGCCGCGCGCCATGTTCCGAAGTGTGCCGCCAATTACCCGTGATCGCCCTTGGATTCAAGGGCCAGCGCAGGATTTTCTTGGTCTTCAGCCGAACAGGGACAGGATACCCTGCAAACCGCTGCGGATACCCAGATCGACCAGCGCAAAGAACACGGCCGTCAGCGCCGCCATGATCAGGACCATGACCGTGGTCAGCAGCACCTCGCGGCGCGTCGGCCAGATCACCTTGGCCACCTCTGCGCGGACCTGCTGAATGAATTGAAGCGGATTGGTGCGTGCCATGGGCGCTGTTCTTCTCTCGTTTGATCGCTTGACGGGCGACATACGCGGCCATGCCCGCGAATTCAAGGGCTCTGACGCCCCCTCGCCTCAGGCGCTCAACATTCGCGGTTGCGCGCGGCAAGCTTGTCGAACGGGTCGGGCGCGTCATCGGGCAGGCCGGGCGCATCGCCCGAAAGGTCCGGCAGCGCCAGCCGCGCGGCCCATTTCTCGGGCAGCCGGTCCAGCACACCGTCCCACCAGAGCGCGAATGCATCGCCCCTCTTGAGCGCGCGGGCCGCGCGGGCGGGCCAGCGCGCGGCGAACCGTGACCAGATTTGCGCACAGGCCGCCGCGACCCGCTCGTGTCCAAGGGTCAAATAGCAGATCAGCCCGATCCAGAACGTGACCAGCACGATCAGCGGCAGCAAAAGCGGCTTCCAGACCATCACCAGCGCAATCGCCAGCAGCCAGATGTGACGCCTGCGCGGCTTGAAGCGACGGCGCCGCGCGGCATCGGGCATCGGCGCGGGCCTCCCGGCTTGCCGCGGCGCGGGCGCGGATTCGGGCGGCTCCAGTTTCGGCAAGCGCTTATGGCTGGCCGGGCGGTCGCCTTCCTGCATGACCTTACGGATCATGTCGCGCGCGCTGTCGGGCGCAGCAAGGCCCGCGCCGCGCGCATCGGGCACACCTCGCGCAGCCCCTGGCCGTTCATCGCCGCGATATGTTGGGCCTTCGCTCATGACAGCACGCATTCCATTCCACGCCCCCACGCAGAAAAAGACCCCCGGCACAGGGCCGGTGGCATTCACGTCATCTCTAAGACCGTACCGTGGCATAAGAACGGCGTAACTGCGGCGGATTTGTGGCGCAACCAGCGCGCGCAAACGCACAAGACCCACCCAAGCGGCGGCCCTGTTCCGGCGGATCATCATGATCGGAAAGGTTGGTTGGCAGGGGCAGCAGGGCTCGAACCCGCGACCTACGGTTTTGGAGACCGTCGCTCTACCAGCTGAGCTATACCCCTACGCCAAGCGCGGGATTAAGCCATCGCTTGCCGGGAATCAAGCCGCCTTGGCGCGTTTTTCTCATGCACCGGCCAATCTTCTTGCGGCGCTGCAGCTCAGGCGGCCGAACGCGCCGCATGGCGCGGGCTTTGCACGACACCCTTATCGAAAAGCTGCGCGATCTCGGTGTCGCTCAGCCGTGCCACATCACCCAGGATTTCCTCGGTATGCTGGCCCAGCGCAGGGGCGGGCTCGGGCCTGATGCGCGGACGGGCCGAAAACGCGCCGGGATGGCCGGGCACCGGAAAGCGTCCAAGCCCCGGCTGATCCAGCATCGAGAACATCGGGTTCGCCTCGCTCAGATCGGGGTCCTCCCGCAGCGCTTCCTTGACGCTTCGGAACACCGACCACGTGAGGCCGCGTTTCTCGAATTCCCCGGCGAAGTCCTCGACGCGTCGCGCGGCGAACCACGGGCGCAATATCGCGGTGATCTCGTGGCGCAATTCCCAGCGCACGCCCTCGTCGCGCAGATCGCGCCCGCTTTGCCGCGCCAGTTCCTCCATCGCCTCGCCGCTTCCGGTGGCCTTCACCAGCCCCGACCATTGCCGCCCGGTCAGACCGATCACCACCACCCGGCGCCCGCAGGCACAGGTGAAATCCTGACCATAGGCGCCATAAAGCGCATTGCCCGCCTTGGCGCGCTCGGTGTCGTTCATCACCGCATCGCCGATCATCCCCAGATGGCCAATGGTTGCCGCCGCCACATCCTTCAGGGCGATTTCCACCTCCTGCCCCTCTCCGTGGCGCAGCCGGTGACGCTCGGCGGCCAGCAGCGAAGACACCACCATGTTGCCCGCGATAAGATCCCAGGCCGGCAGCGCCGCGGCCACCGGCGCGTCATGGCCCTCGGGGCCGGTCATGTCGGGAATGCCCAACGCCGGATTGACCGTGTAATCCACCTGCGGTCTGCCCTGCCTGTCACCCATCAGCGTGACCATGATCAGGTCGCGCCGGTGCTGGCTCAGGGTCTCGTGATCCATCCAGCCGCGCACCCGCAGGTTGGTCAGGAACATGCCCGCATCCTTTCCCGGCGCGGTGATGATCCGGGTCACAAGTTCCTGCCCCTCGGGGCTGCGCATATTGACGGCGACGGATTTCTTGCCCTTGTTGAGCCCCGCCCAGAACAGGCTTTGCCCGGACGGCGCCAATGGCCAGCGCCCCGCATCGAGCCCGCCTTCGATCCGGTCGAAACGGATCACCTCGGCGCCCATCTGCGCCAGCGTCATCCCCGCCAGCGGCACCGCCACAAAGGCCGACCCTTCGACCACACGCATTCCGTTCAACATTCTGTTCATACCGTTTCCTCCCAGATGGCAGTGGCCTGCATGCCCTGATGACCCTGTTGACCGCTGCACAGGTTCAAAGCGCCGGTCTCGTCCTCCTCGCCCATGATTTCCAGGTCGCGGCTTTCGCCGGGGCTCAGGAAAACAGGATGCACCGCGCGGAAATCGAAATGGCGCGGCGGGCGGCCCTTGTGGGCGCTTGCCGCCCGGATCAGCCAACTGGCCTGTAACGGGGCATGGACCACGAGGCCGGGGTAATGTTCGACACCCTGTGCATAGGGCAGGTCGTAATGAATGCGATGCGCATTGAAGGTCAGCGCCGAGTAGCGAAACAGCAGCGCCTCGCTCAGCGCGATCTGTTCATGTAGCGCCGGTGTTTCGGGCAGAGGCCGCGTGGCGGGCGGGCGGAACCTGTCGGGGATGTCCAGATAGACGATATGCTGGCGCTCCTCGATCGCCAGCCCGCGCTCGCCATGAATCCGGTGATCCACCGACACCAGCACCATCGGCCCGGTCTTGCCTTCCTTCTCGGCCACCCGGCTGATGAAGGAATGTTTGGTCAACCGCTCGCCCACACGCAGCGGCGCGCCGAAGGTCAGGCTTCCGCTGGCCCACATCCGCCGCTCAAGACGCAGCGGCGGCAAGAAGCCCCCCGGCGCGGGGTGTCCGTCGCGCGCCAGCTCCTCCTGGGGCGCCGTCGGGTTGAACGCGCACCAATGCCAGAGCGGCGCCATTGCCTCGCCTTCGCGCGGCGGCGGGCTGCCCGGCGCGCCCAGCGTGGCGTGAATCTGCGCCGCCTGGGCCTCGCTGACGACGCCATGGCGACATTCCGTGCGCCCTTCCCACGCGCTGACATTAAGCTGATCCATAGATGCCTCTCCCTTGCTCCGCCAAGGGTGAGGAAATTGCGAAAAAAGTCAATATTTCAACAGCTTAGATGAATACCATCGTATGCAGAGCCGGATTTCGCAGGCGCAGAAACATCCCCCTTGCCGTTGTTTTGCATCGGTAATCCGGCTCTCTCGCCATGCAGCTTCGTGTCTTTTGGCTGCCGGTTTCTGCATCTGAAAACGGCGCCCCCAGCGCGATGCCCCTTGCGGCGGATTGACCCGGTCAGGGCGGAACCACCGCCTTTGCGCCCTGCATCCGGGCCTTCGCCACGAAAAAGGCCCGCCGGGTTGGCGGGCCTTTCGTCTTTTCGGTTCGCCTGGAACTCAGAGCTTCTCGGTCAGTTCCGGCACAACGGCGAAGAGATCGGCCACGAGACCGTAATCGGCGACCTGGAAGATCGGCGCTTCTTCGTCCTTGTTGATGGCGACGATGATCTTGGAATCCTTCATCCCCGCAAGGTGCTGGATCGCGCCCGAGATGCCCACGGCGATATAAAGCGCGGGTGCGACGACCTTGCCGGTCTGCCCGACCTGCCAGTCGTTCGGGGCAAAGCCCGAGTCGACCGCCGCGCGGGATGCGCCAACGGCGGCGCCCAGCTTGTCGGCCAGTTTCTCGATCAGCGCGAAATCCTCTTCCGAGCCGACGCCACGGCCACCCGAAACCACGATACCCGCCGAGGTGAGTTCCGGGCGGTCGGATTCGGCAACCTTGTCCTCGACCCATTCCGACAGGCCCGGATCGGCGGCAGCGCCGATTTTCTCGACCGGGGCGGAATTGCCGGTGCCAGCCGCATCAAAGGTCGAGGTGCGGAAGCTCACGACCTTCTTGGCATCCGAGGATTTCACCTTCTGGATGGCGTTGCCGGCATAGATCGGACGCTCGAACGTGTCGGCATCGACCACGCCCGAGGCGTCGGTGATGACCATCACATCCAGCAGCGCGGCGACGCGCGGCAGGATGTTCTTGGCATCCGTGGTGGCGGGCGCGACGACATGATCGTAATCGGCGGCAAGATCGGCCACCAGCTGCGCCACGGGTTCCGCAAGGCGATGCCCGTAAAGCGCATCCTCGGCGCACAGAACCTTGGCGACGCCCTCGATCGTGGCGGCCTCGTCGGCGGCAGCGGCGCAGGTGGCACCGGCACAAAGCACGGTCACATCACCCAGCTTGGCGGCGGCGGTCACGGCCTTGGCGGTGGCATCCATCGCCAGGGCTCCGTCATTGACTTCGGCAAGAACAAGAACAGCCATCACACAGCCCCCTTTTCTTTGAGTTTCGCAACCAGCGTGTCCACGTCCGGCACGATCTCGCCAGCCTGACGCGCTTCGGGCTCGGTTGTTTCGACGATCTGCAGGCGCGGGGTCACGTCGACGCCGTAATCCTCCGCCGTCTTTTCATCGAGCGGCTTTTTCTTGGCCTTCATGATGTTGGGCAAAGAGGCATAGCGCGGCTCGTTTAGTCGCAGGTCGGTCGAAATGATGGTCGGCATCTTGACCTTGATCGTCTGCAACCCGCCATCGACCTCGCGTGTGACGACGGCATTGTCGCCCTCGATGTCGATATTATTGGCATACATCGCTTGGCTCCAGCCCAGCAGCGCGCTCAGCATCTGGCCGGTGGCGTTCATGTCGTTGTCGATCGCCTGCTTGCCCGTCAGGACAAGACCTGGCTGTTCCTCTTCGACGACCTTGGCAAGGATCTTGGCAACCGCCAGCGGCTCGATATCGGTATGCACGTCATCGGCGGCCACGACCAGAATCGCCCGGTCCGCGCCCATCGCCAGCGCGGTGCGCAGCGTTTCCTGGGCCTGCTTCACGCCGATCGACACGGCGACCACCTCTTCGGCCTTTCCGGCCTCCTTGAGGCGGATGGCCTCTTCGACGGCGATCTCGTCGAACGGGTTCATCGACATTTTGACATTTGCAAGATCGACACCCGATCCGTCCGCCTTGACACGGACCTTCACGTTGTAGTCGATCACGCGTTTCACAGGCACAAGCACCTTCATTGCGTGGTCTCCTCAGATTGGCGGAACAGCCGTAAAGCGACCGTTCCCGATACTATCCCCGGCGTTCTTACTGGTTTGTAACCCGGGGAAACAGGGCAAAATCGTCATGTTTGCGTCCGGCGACGCCGCGTTTGCGGAAGGGATGCGAAAAAATCGGGCGCATCAGGGCAAGGCGGGCTTGCGCGCGCGCTCAAATGGCTCAGCGGTTCGCGCCGGGCTGCCACAGAACGTCGCGCGCGCCGCCATCATTCGACACCCGCGCGGCAACGAAGAACCAATCGCTGAGGCGGTTGAGATACTTGACCGCGGCCGGGTTCACATGTTCCTCGCCGGCCAGTTCGACCGTCAGGCGCTCGGCGCGGCGCGACACGGTGCGGCAAAGATGCAGATAGGCCGCCAGCGTGGTGCCACCCGGCAGCACGAAGCTGCGCAGCGGTTCAAGCGCCTTGTTCATCGTGTCGATCTCGGTCTCGAGCCGCGTCACCTGATTGTCCGAAACGCGCAGCGGCGTGTATTCGGCCTCGTCGTCCTTGTCCATGTCGGGGCGGCACAGATCGGCGCCCAGATCGAACAGGTCGTTCTGGATGCGCGCCAGCGCGGCGTCGGTTTCGCCGGTGGCATGCAGGCGGGCAAGACCGAGGGTCGCATTCACCTCGTCGACGGTGCCATAAGCGGTGACGCGCATCGAATGCTTGGCCACGCGCGCGCCATTGCCCAGCGCGGTGTCGCCCTTGTCACCCGTGCGGGTATAGATCTTGTTCAGAACCACCATGTCATTGTCCCCCCTGTCTGCGGATATAAACGAAAAGCAGGATCAGAATGACCGCCACGAACTGCGCGCCGATGCGCCAGCGCATCAGCTTGTTGGCGCGTTTGCCGTTCTCGGCGCCTTCCTTTCCGAAAGTGCTGATTCCCAACACCAGGATGACCGCCACGCCAAGGCATGCGGCGACCACGATGATGAAAAGCGGATCAGTGAACATCGGGAGTCATCCTTCGAATCGCATCTTGGCCCCCATGTAGGGTGCCAGGGCAAAAAAGCGAAAGCGATTTCTGCCCTTGGGCGGCGCGGCAATCAGCCTCGCGACAGCACCCAGTCAAGCGCGCGTGTCGGCAGAAGGCGGCGCAGCGTGCCCATCAGATGCGTCGGCACGGTGACGTAATAGCGCGGGCGCGGGCGCCTTGATTCCAGCGCATGCACCAGTTTGCGCGTCACCGCCGAAGGCGGAAGCTCGAACGTGTCGGGTTTGTCGCTGTCGCGATAGAGCCGCGCGCGAAGCCCCGCGCGATACTGTTCGGCACGCGGCGATGCCTCCCAGTCGATCCAGCGTTCGAAATGCGGGATGGAATTCACGCGGATTTTCGACGTGACCGGGCCGGGTTCGATCAGGACCACATCGATTCCGGTGCCGCGCATCTCGATGCGCAGCGTGTCGGTCAGCCCCTCGATCGCAAATTTCGATGCATTATAGGCCCCGCGCCATGGCAGCGTGACAAGGCCCAGAACCGATGAACACTGCACGATCCGCCCCGCGCCCTGTGCGCGCATCACCGGAATCACCTGTCGGGTCAGTTCGTGCCAGCCAAAGAAATTCGCCTCGAACAGCGCACGCATCGCGTCGGTGGGCAGGTCCTCGACCGCGCCGGGGCAGGCGAAAGCGCCGTTGTTGAACAGCGCATCCAGCGTGCCGCCGGTGGCCTCCAGCACCTCGGCAAGGCCGCTCGTAATGCTGGTGCTGTCCTGATAGTCGATCAGCGGGCTTTCGAAACCCTGTTCGCGCAGGCGCGCACAGTCTTCGGATGCGCGACAGGCCGCAAAGACACGCCAGCCACGGGCGCGCAGCCCGTGTGCGGCGTCAAGGCCGATACCCGAGGAACAGCCGGTAATGAGGATCGAACGCTGGTTATTCATGCGGGCAAGCTATGACCGGGGCGCTGCGGCGATGCAATCAGTTTGCCGCCGTGACCAGCCTTTCGGCCATCCACCCGACGCGACCGGTTTCGACCACCCGCAGTTTCACCCATCCATTTACGGATTCGCGCAGCACCGCCACCTGCTCGCCGCGCTCCAGCCGCGCGATCCGGTCATATTGCGTGCTGGGACCGGCGCGCATGTTGACCCGGCTGCCCGCCACCTCGCGCAGATCCTGCTGCCGCGGCGTGACGACGCTGCGGGTGGCGATGTTGTGGGCGATGGCTTCGCTATCAAGCGATGCGCCGGCGGCCGCAAGCGTAACCGTCACACCCCCCGTCTGCGTGCCGTTAAGCCCCGAAAGGCCGCGCGCGACAGTGTCCGTCGCGCCGATTTCCGGCGCTTCGGCGATGTCGGGCGCCTGCGCGACGCGAGGTTCTTGGGCGCGCAGCGGGCGCGCGACGGGGCGCAGATCGTCCAGCTTGGCGCGGGCCTGAATGGAATTGGTGCGCGGCTCATAATCGGCCCCGCCGCTCAGTTCGTAAAATGACCAGCCCAGAAAAGCGAAGCTCACCAGAATAAAGCGCCACATTGCGCATCCCCCTTAACCCAAACGAAATGTCGTGCAAAAAAGCAGACGTCACAGGCACCCGCGGCAGATGCGGGTGCGGCAGCCTGGACTTCTTATCCGATTCGGCTCGACTTGTGCGGGGAAAACCCCGGAAATCGTCTCTTTTTGATTGCATGTGACTTTCCCTGCCCTTGCCTGCCGCGGCGGGCTTGACCTTCGCCCCCCTCCCGCTGTTTACGTGTCGCCAATGACAGACACGCGGCGGGGGCTGGTCATGATCCCCGTCCAGAGAGTATCAAGAGCAGCATGAGCGACCTGACCGACGACGGGGCCGAGCCCGTTACCGAATTTGCAGAGCCGCTGCGCCGCGCGATCGGCGAGCGCTACCTGACCTATGCGCTGAGCACGATCATGCATCGCGCCCTGCCCGATGCGCGCGACGGATTGAAACCCGTGCATCGCCGCATCCTGTTCGCCATGCGCGAACTGCGTCTGTCCAGCACCGGGGGGTTTCGCAAATCCGCCAAGATCAGCGGCGACGTGATGGGCAATTATCACCCGCATGGCGATGCCGCGATCTATGACGCCATGGCGCGTCTGGCGCAGGATTTCGCAGTGCGTTACCCGCTGGTCGACGGTCAGGGCAATTTCGGCAATATCGACGGCGACAACCCCGCTGCCAGCCGCTACACCGAGGCGCGCATGACCGCCGTGGCCGAGGCCATGCTGGAGGGCCTCAACGAGAACGCCGTCGATTTCCGCGAGAATTACGACGGCACGCTGCGCGAACCCATCGTGCTGCCCGCGTCCTTTCCCAACCTTCTGGCCAATGGCTCCTCGGGGATCGCCGTGGGCATGGCCACCAACATCCCGCCCCATAACATCGCCGAACTGATCGACGCCTGCCTGCACCTGATCAAGGTGCCCGACGCGCGCGACGACACGCTGCTCAACTATATTCCCGGCCCCGATTTCCCCACCGGCGGCGTCATCGTCGAGCCGCGCGACAGCATCGCGCAGGCCTATCGCACCGGGCGCGGCGCGTTCCGGCTGCGCTGCAAATGGGAGGTCGAGGATCTGGGCCGTGGCCAATGGCAGATCGTCGTCACCGAAATCCCCTACCAGGTGCAGAAATCGCGCCTCGTGGAAAAGCTGGCAGAACTGATCCAGACCAAGAAGGTGCCGATCCTGGCCGATATCCGGGATGAAAGCGCCGATGATGTGCGCATGGTGCTGGAACCGCGCTCCAAGAACGTGGAACCGCAGGTGCTGATGAACATGCTGTTCCGCAATTCCGACCTGGAACTGCGTTTCAGCCTCAACATGAACGTGCTGGTCGACGGGGTGACGCCGCGCGTCTGCTCGCTCAAGGAAGTGCTGCGCGCCTTCCTCGATTTCCGCCGCGAGGTGCTGATCCGGCGCAGCCGCTTCCGCATGGCCAAGATCGACAACCGGCTCGAGGTATTGCAGGGGCTTGTCACCGCCTTCCTGAACCTCGACCGCGTGATCGAGATCATCCGCTATGACGACGACCCCAAGGTCGCGCTGATGTATGAGGACTGGAGCAACCTGCACCAGTCCACCCTGACACGCGCCATGAACGAGGGCGAATACCGCTCGCCCTTGGCGGGGGTGGACATGGCGTCGCTCGTGCTGGTCGCGGATGCCGAGGCCGAGGCGATGGGCGTTCTGGCCGAAAGCGAAGGCAGTGCCGCCACCCCGCGCGAGCTGCCCCACAGCTATGCCGGGCGCGAAAACGGCCTTTCGGATGTGCAGGCCGAGGCGATCCTCAACATGCGCCTGCGCAGCCTGCGCCGCCTTGAGGAAGACGCGCTGTTGCGCGAGCGCGACACCCTGATGGAAGAGCGCGCGGGGCTCGAGGACCTGCTGGAAGACGAGACCCTGCAATGGGACTCCATCGCATCCCAGCTCAAGGACGTGAAAAAGACCTTCGGCACCGGCTATGTGCTGGATGGCAAGAACGTAGGCGCGCGCCGCACCCAGTTCGCCGAGGCCGGCGAGGTCGAGGAAGTGCCGCTCGAGGCGATGATCGACCGCGAGCCGATCACCGTGGTTTGCTCGAAAATGGGCTGGATCCGCGCCATGTCGGGCCATATCGACCTTGGCCGCGAGCTGAAATTCAAGGATGGCGACGAGGGGCGCTTCGTGTTTCACGCCGAAACCACCGACCGTCTGCTGGTCTTCGGCAGCAACGGGCGCTTTTACACGCTGAGCGCCGCCAACCTGCCCGGCGGGCGCGGCATGGGCGAACCGCTGCGCCTGATGGTGGACCTGCCCAACGAGGCCGAGATCGTCGATCTGCTGATTCACAAGCCGGGGCGCAAGCTGTTGGTGGCCTCGTCGGCGGGGGACGGTTTCGTCGTCCCCGAGGAAGAGGTGATCGCCCAGACCCGCAGCGGCAAACAGGTGCTGAACCTGCGCGGCGACGGGCGCGCGCAGGTCTGCAAACCGGTCGCGGGCGATCATGTCGCCTGCGTGGGCGAGAACCGCAAGGTTCTGATCTTCGCGCTTGATGAACTGCCCGAGATGGGGCGCGGCAAGGGTGTGCGACTGCAGAAATACAAGGACGGGGGCCTCAGCGATGCCACCACCTTCACTCTGGCCGACGGGCTGAGCTGGCACGATCCGGCAGGACGCACCCGCACCGAAACCGCGCTGGCCGAATGGATCGGCAAGCGCGCGGGCACGGGCCGCATGGCGCCGCGCGGCTTCCCGAGGGACAACAGGTTTACCTGAATTCCCGGCTATCGCCGCGTCACCGCCATAAACTTAACGTAAAGCCAGGCTATCGCGGTAGTTGCTCTCGCGAGGTGTTGCGCGCGGGTGAGTTTTGCGAGGTGTTGGCATGTGGGTGACGCAGGCGACTGACAGAGACCTGACCCTGACCGGTAAATATGATGGTGAGCGGGGCGAGTTGTTCCGGCTGGCGGTAGTGACCGCGCTGCTGACGACCGTGACGCTGGGACTCTATCGTTTCTGGGCCAAGACGCGCACCCGACGCTATATCTGGTCGTCGATCGGTGACGGGCGCGACAGCCTCGAATATACCGGCACCGGGCTTGAGAAGCTGATGGGTTTCCTGATGGCGATGGTGATCTTGGCCGGATATATGGGCCTCGTGCAGATGATCCTTTTCTATTTCGGGATTAATCTGTTCGTCGACCCCGAAACATCCGAGCAGGCGATGATGCAGCTGGGCGCGGCGTCGGCGACGGTGCTGGCGGTCGTCCCGCTGGTTTTCTTCGCGCAGTATCGCGCGCGGCGATACAAGATGGCGCGGACGCGCTGGCGTGGCATTCGCTTCGGGGTCGATAACGGCGCGTGGGGCTACGCGCTCAGGGCGATGGGGCATTGGGTGCTGACCATCATGTCGCTGGGCCTGCTGCTACCGTGGCAGACCCTGCGGCTTGAGCGATACATCGCGGACCGCAGCTGGTATGGCGATGCGCCGTTCCAGCAAGGCGGCAATTGGACCGCGCTTCTGCCGGCGATGTCGCATATCTACTTCGGTCTTCTGATCGCTCTGGGCGGTGGGGCGGTGGCCGGCGCGATGGGATCCCTCGAGACCGCGGGCACAATTGCGGTTCTCGGCCTTGTCTGGTTTGCGATCGGCGTGGTCATCTATCGCGTCAAGGCGTTCCGCTATCTGACCGACAACAAGGTCCTCGACGGTAATATCTGGTGCGAGGCGGAGGTTGTCCCGGCGAACGTGGTGGCAACGGTCCTTCTGGGCGGGCTGACGGTCGGGATTATCAGCACATTGATCTTCGTGGGGCTTGGCGCGGCCGTCTTTTTCCTGGTGATACCGGCGATGCTGCTGGGCGAGGGCGCGGTGTTCATCGCTATAGTGGCAATCGGCGCGCTTTACCTGCTGGCGTTTGCCGTCAGTGGATCGCTTGCGCTTGTATGGGTCATCCAGCCGGTGCTTACCCATGTGGTCGGGGCGATAAGCCTGCACAATGCCGATGAACTGGATTACATCGAGCAGCGCGAACCCGACAGCGGTGCAGATGCCGAAGGTTTCGCCGACGCGCTGGATATCGCCGGCGCCGTCTGATGCCGGGGTTGGGGGCACCTGTTTCGACAGGCGCAGTGCCGGGCGCACCCGCACCGAAACCGCGCTGGCCGAATGGGTCGGCAAACGCGCGGGCACGGGCCGCATCGCACCGCGCGGCTTTCCGAGGGACAACAGGTTTACCTGAAGCTGTTGCGCGGTCATAAAGTTTCCTCAATGATTGCGTAGCCTTTTCGCATCACCGCACCCGGGCCGGGTGCGGATCATCGACATATCGGGAGGGCCGCGCGTGAGCGAGGGCAACCAGATCATCAACGCACAATATCAGGGCCAGCGCGGCCCGCTTTTCGGGCTGGCATTCGTCACGGCGCTGCTGACCATGCTGACGCTGGGGATCTATCGCTTCTGGGGCAAGACCCGGATCCGGCGCTATATCTGGTCGTCGGTCGATGGCGGCGGCGACGCCTTCGAATATACCGGCAGCGGGCTTGAGAAATTCCTCGGCTTCCTGGTCGCGATCGTGATCCTGGCGGTTTACCTCGGGGTCGTGCAGATGATCCTGTTCTATTTCGGGCTGACGCTGTTCGCCGAACCCACCAGTCCGGAAATGGCGCTGGCGCAGATGGGAGGGCTCTACCTGACCTTTCTGGCGGTCGTGCCGCTGATCTTCTTCGCGCAGTACCGCGCGCGGCGCTACAAGCTGGCGCGCAGCCGCTGGCGCGGGGTGCGGTTCGGCGCCGAGAAGGGCGCCTGGGGCTACGCGCTGCGCGCGATGGGGCATTGGCTGCTGACGATCGTTACGCTGGGCCTGTTGTTGCCACGACAGACCTTCTGGCTTGAGAAATACAAGACCGACCGCAGCTGGTATGGCGATGGCCGCTTCGTGCAGGAGGGGCGCTGGAGCGCGCTTTACCCGGCGATGACACATCTGCTGATCGGTGTGGGGTTCATCTTGGCGGGGGGCCTCGCGCTGGCGCTGCAATCGCCCTTGATCGGCGCGGCGCTGAGCATGGTCGGCTATGTCTGGGCGCTGGTTGGGTTCCTCTCCTATCGGGTGCGGGCCTTCATTTACCTTACCGAACACAAGGTTCTCGACGGCGATATCCATTTCGAGGCACGCCCCGAGACCCGCAAGATCATCGGGTTGGTGATTTTGGGGGTTCTGGTGGTGTCGCTGATCATGGGCGTCGCCTTCGCGATGCTGGCGGCGCTGGCGTCGATGGTGGTCGGCCCGGCGATGATGGCGCCGGGACCGGGGCATATCGTCGGGCTGGTGCTGATGGCGGGGCTGTATCTGGGGGCGCTCCTGATGGGCGGCGCGCTCTCGCTGGTATGGATCACCCAGCCGGTCATCGCCCATGTGATCAGCTCGATCACCGTGCAAGGCGCCGACCGGCTGGCCGATATCCGACAGCGCGCACATGACACCGGCGCCGATGCCGAAGGCTTTGCAGATGCGCTCGATGTGGGTGGCGCGATCTGATGCAGGAGGGCGTTGGCGGGACCTATTTCGACGGGCAGAGCGCCGGGCGCCACCCGGTCGAGGTGACGCTCGACGAGGCGGCGGGCGATCTGGTGCTGGCGGGCGCATCTCTCGATGCGCCGCTCCGCTGGCCGCTTGCGCGGCTGCGTGCGCAGGGCGATCACGCGCGCCGCGATGCGCTGACGCTTTCGCTCCATGCGCCCAGCGATGACGAGTCCCCGCGAGACCCTGCCCGCCTGACCCTTGCCGATCCCGACATGATCGCGCGTATCCGCGCGCTCTGCCCCGATCTTGGCCGCAGCGACCTCCATCGCGGCGCCACCCGCAAGCTGCTGCTGCGCGGTGTCGCTGCGCTGGTGGCGGTGGGGCTGATCCTGTTCCTGATCCTGCCGCGCATGGCCGACACGCTGGCCACGCTGATCCCGGTCGAGCGCGAGGCCGCCTTCGGCAAGGCGGTCACGGCCCAGATCGAACGCGCGCTCGGTGCCGCCAGGCTGGGCGAGCTCACCTGCCAGAACCCCAAGGGGCGCGCCGCGCTGGACGCCATGATCGCACGCCTGACCGACGGGCAGGACCTGCAATACGATCTCAAGGTCAAGGTGCTCGATCATGGGATGCTCAACGCCTTTGCCGCGCCCGGCGGGCAGGTGGTGGTGATGCGCGGGCTCCTGGACAAATCCGGCGGCCCGGATGCGGTCGCCGCCGTGCTGGCGCATGAAATCGGCCATGTGGAGCGGCGCGACGCCACCCGCCACGCGCTGCGCGCCGCCGGTTCGGCGGGCCTGTTGTCGATGCTGCTGGGCGACGTGACCGGCGGCACGATCGCCGTGGTCCTCGGCGAGCGGCTGATTCAGGCCAGCTATACCCGCGAGGCCGAGGCCGAGGCGGATGCCTTCGCGCTCAGGATGCTGAACCAAGCCGGGATCGACAGCGCCCCGATGGCCGGGTTTTTCGACGAGATCGCCAAGGACGAGGGCACGGGGCCGCAACTGCCCGCCTATTTCGCGACCCACCCCGCCAGCGAAGCCCGCGCCAGGGCCGCCCGTGATAACGCCCGCATGCAGGGCGCCACCAGCCCGGTCCTGAGCGCAGAACAATGGGCCGCGCTCAAGGGCATCTGCGGCTGACTTGGGCGCGCGCCCTCAGCCGACCGGCTCGGCCTCGAGCCAGACACCGCCTTCGGGGCGTAGCGTCAGGATCATCACCGGTTCCGGCCCGCGCCCCGGCACTGGCGTAAAGCGGAAACGCGACAACAGCGTCGCCAGCACGATCACCGCCTCCTGAATGGCGAAACTGGCGCCGATGCAGATGCGCGGCCCGTCGCCGAAAGGCAGATAGGCATAGCGGTCGATCGCCTTGCGATCGCTGAACCGCTCAGGGCGAAAGGCGTCGGGCTCCTCCCAGAGCAGATGATTGCGGTGCAGCGCATAGATCGGGATGATGACGGTATCGCCCCTCTTCACCTCGCGCCCGCACAGCGTGTCATCGGCCATGGCGGTGCGCGACACCATCGCGGCAGGCGGATAAAGGCGCAGCGCCTCGTCGATGATCATGCGGATAAACGGCAGATCGGCCACATCCTCGCCAGCGGCCGCGCGCCCCTGCAATAACGCCTGCGCCTCGGCGCGGGCGCGGTCCTGCACCTCCTGGTCGAAAGCGCACAGGTAAAGCGCCCAGCCCAGCGTGAGCGCGGTGGTTTCATGACCCGCCACGATAAAGGTCAGCAGGTTGTCGCGCAGCTCGGCGGTGTTCATGCGCCGTCTGGTTTCGGGGTCCTCGCCCTCCAGCAGCAGATCCAACAGGTCCGGCACGCCGTCAGGCCCGCGCGCGCGGCGCGCCTCGACAGCGGCATCGGCGACGCCTTTCATCTGGCGCACCGCATTGCCCGACATCATCCGCCCCGGGCGCGGCACCCAGTCGGGAAACCCCAACAGGTCGAAAAGCGAGACCTTTCCGGCCTCGGAAATATAGGCGTCGATTCCCTTGTGGACCGCGTCGGCATCGAATGTCCCGTCGCCCGAAAAGGTGACGTCGGCGATCACGTCAAAGGTCGTGCGCACCATGTCCTCGGCCATGTCGATGGCGCGCGGCCCGGCGGCGGCGATGCGCGCACAGCTTCGCTCGGCGGCGGCGGCCATGATCGGGGCAAGGTTCATCACGTTGCGATGCGAAAACACCGGCGCGGCGGCGCGGCGCTGCCAGCGCCAATGCGCGCCCTCGGCGATGAACAGCGACTCGCCGATCGCCGGGCGCAACAGGTTCTTGGTGACGACGGATTTGGGGTAATCATCCAGCCGCTCCAGCAGCATGTGGCGGATCGCGCCGGGGTCCATCACCATGTGCCAGCGCTTGCCGGTGCGCCCCGAAACCATCGGCTGCATCGTCGCGATCCGCGGAATGATCTCCAGCAGGTTGCGCCGCGCGGCCTTAAGGCTGGCCATGATGCCCATTGGTTCGCTCACCAATGGGACATGGACGGGAATCTGCGCGGATGTCATCGCGGCCTCGCTCGCTGCATGGGCTTCATGAAAGGATATAGGCGGCGCCCGTGCCGGGGGCAAATCGGGGCTAATCGTTGCGTGCGCGCCGTGGCTGCGGTATCGGGGCAAAACGGAACTCGTGAGAGGGATACCAATGTTGCGCATTCTTGCCCTGCTGGCGGCGCTCGGCGGCCTGGCGGCCTGCACAAATTCCAACGACCTCGACGAAGCCCCCGCCTATCTGGGGGATTTCAGCCTCGGGCATAACGTGGTGGTGGCACCGAACCTGACCAAAGGCCCCGCATCGCGCGACGCCAGCAAGGAGGAATGGATCGCCGCCATGACCACCGCCATCGACGAGCGTTTCGGACGCTACGAGGGCGAGCGGCTCTATCACCTCGGGATCAGCGTCGAGGGCTATGTTCTGGCGATCACGGGGATTCCGCTGGTCGCATCTCCCAAATCCGCACTGATCCTCAAGGTCACGGTCTGGGATGACGCGATGCAGACGAAGCTGAACGAGGAACCCCACCAGGTGACGGTGATGGAAAGCGTCTCGGGCAGCACGATTCTGGGCTCGGGACTGACGCAGACCAAGGAAAAGCAGCTCGAGAACCTGAGCCGCAACGCCGCCAAGCTGATCCAGACCTGGCTGGAACAGCAAAACCACGAGCATGGCTGGTTCGAGGGCGGCGCAACAGACGGCACATCGGGCGACACATCGGGCGACACATCCGACGACACATCGGGCGACACATCCGACGACACGGCCGATGGCGCGGCCGATGGCGCGGCAGACGGCCCGCCAGAGGGTGGCGAGGCCCCCGCCACGGATGACATCGCCGCCGCGGCCCCCGCCGAGTGACACCGCACAGATCACGAACCGCTTGATTTTCGCCCCGCAAGCCAATAAATGGCGCGCGGAACAACCAACGGGCCGGAAGGCCCCCCAACTGGACAAGGCGCCCGAGAGACATGGCAAAGGAAAAGTTTGACCGTTCGAAACCGCATGTGAACATTGGCACGATCGGCCATGTTGACCACGGCAAGACGACGCTGACGGCGGCGATCACGAAGTATTTCGGTGATTTCCGCGCGTATGACCAGATCGACGGCGCGCCCGAAGAGAAGGCCCGCGGGATCACGATCTCGACGGCGCATGTGGAATACGAGACCGACAACCGTCACTATGCGCATGTCGACTGCCCCGGCCACGCCGACTACGTGAAGAACATGATCACGGGTGCGGCGCAGATGGACGGCGCGATCCTTGTTGTGAACGCAGCCGACGGCCCGATGCCGCAGACGCGCGAGCACATCCTGCTGGCGCGCCAGGTCGGCGTGCCCGCGCTGGTGGTGTTCATGAACAAGGTCGACCAGGTGGACGACGAGGAGCTTCTGGAGCTGGTCGAGATGGAAATCCGCGAGCTTCTGAGCTCGTATGACTTCCCGGGCGACGACATTCCGATCGTGGCGGGCTCGGCGCTGGCGGCGATGGAGGGGCGCGACCCCGAGATCGGCGAGAACAAGATCCGCGAGCTGATGGAGCAGGTCGACGCCTACATTCCGACCCCCGCACGCGCGGTTGACCAGCCGTTCCTGATGCCGATCGAGGACGTGTTCTCGATTTCCGGCCGCGGCACGGTCGTGACCGGTCGTGTCGAGCGCGGCGTGATCAATGTCGGCGACGACATCGAGATCATCGGCATCAAGGACACGCAGAAGACCACCTGCACGGGCGTCGAGATGTTCCGCAAGCTGCTGGACCGCGGTGAGGCGGGCGACAATATCGGCGCGCTGCTGCGCGGGATCGACCGCGAGCAGGTCGAGCGCGGGCAGGTTCTGTGCAAGCCGGGTTCGGTGACGCCGCACACGAAGTTCGAGGCCGAAGCCTATATCCTGACCAAGGAAGAGGGTGGCCGTCACACGCCGTTCTTCGCCAACTACCGCCCGCAGTTCTACTTCCGCACGACGGACGTGACCGGGACGGTGACGCTGGCCAGTGGCACCGAGATGGTGATGCCGGGCGACAACGTGTCCTTCGAGGTCGAGCTGATCGCCCCGATCGCCATGGAAGACGGCCTGCGCTTCGCCATCCGCGAAGGCGGCCGCACCGTCGGCGCAGGCGTCGTCTCCAAGATCATCGAGTGAGCGCAAGCACATAGTTTACCAAGGGGCGCCCTTCCGGGGCGCCCTTTTTCGTTTGCCGGATCGGCGCGCGGGGGTGCAAGGCGCTTCGGGGCGGCCCGGCTGTCGCCGACATTGCGTCACAATTCCGGCAAACTGACAGGATAACCAGCCCTCTGTCGTAACGAGAGGGACGCAAATGGTAGATGCCGCTGAAATGCCCAAGGCCACGCTTGGCTGGCTCGGTTTTGTCACCGGCTCGCTTGCGCTTATGATTACGATCGTGATCTTCTGGGCCGGTCCTTTCGCCCCGCAGCAAAGCGCGGGCGTGACTCTGGGGGAACTCGCCGCCGAGATGGCCAAATCCGCGGCCCGCTCCGTTGCAGGCCAGCCGCAGCCCGCGCCCCCCGCACCCGTGGCGCCCATGCGCAATATCGACGATTATCTCGCGGTCGGTGTCGGCTTGCTGGCCGGGCTCGCCATCGTCACCGGCATCGCGTCGTTCATCCGTCACGAGCGCCGGCGCGTGGCGCTGTCCGGCGTGACGCTGGGCGGGCTTGCGGTCGGCTTCCAGCTTTTTACCTGGATGGTGATGCTGATCGCCGGCGTGATTGTGATAACAACGCTCGTTTACACCATGCGCGATGCGTTCGGCGGTATATTCGGCGGACTCTTTGACGGCTGAGCCCCTGCCGCACGGGATCTGACACCCTGACCATTGCCACCACCGCCCGTCACCCGACCTCGCGCAGGTCCAGCACCTCGCGCAGCGCCGGGGTCAGCGCCTGCACCGCTTCGCCATGCGCCACCGCGCCGGGCAGTTGGCGGGCCGCCTCTGCCTGATCGGGCGTGAAAACCATGCCGCTGGTGCCCATGCGCTGCGCCACCGCGCTGGCGCTCGCCTCGACCAGCCGCGCCGCCTGGGGCGCGACCACGCGCAGCATTCCGGCATTCACGAAAACCGGGTCCGTGCCCGGCTCGACCCGCTCGCAGAATCCTTCGGGCGCACGATTGGCGAACCATAACAGGATCACCGGGCGCTCCAGCCGCGCGATCAGCGCGCCGGTGCGTTCCACCCATGTCGCGCGCAGCTCTTCTCGTACAAGGTCAAAGCGATCCGGGGACACCGAATGCAAATGCCGCAACAGGTGCCGCGTAAAGTTGAAATCGACGAAATCCACCTCGGGGTAAAGCCGCTCAAGCGGGCGCAAGGCCTGCAACACCCGGTCATTGCGGCGCGGATGGACCCGGTAAAGCCGGTTCGACAGGTTCTGCGCCCCCAGCACCTGCAGCACCACCGCCCGCGCACCCGCGGCAATCCGCAGCGCGCCGGGATCGTTCAGGAACGCATCCGCCCCCGCATTGGGCCAGCCCAGGTTGACGCAGTTCATGCCAAGGCGACGCTCGACCTGTGCGGCGAACGGGTCGCGCAGGAATCGCCCATGGGTCTCCGTGCCGCCCAGAAAGGCGATGTAGTCGCCTTTCAATTGCCGCGCAGGTCCGCGGAATGTCAGTTTCGAACCCGCGTATCCGCATGGTTCATACGCAATCGGTGCGCGCGGCACCCGTCTTTCGCAAATCATCGGTCCCCACCGTTCTTTTCACCCGATGAGCACATTCGCGCCGCCGCGTTGAGAAATCGCTAACGCGCAAATTCAACGTGGATTTTAGCGATCACCGGGCCTTGAGCGCGCGCGCCCCCCCGCCTATTGTGGCAGCGCAAACATGAAAGGCGTGGCAATGGAAATCCGGACAATCGGCGTGGTCGGCGCGGGCCAGATGGGCAACGGGATCGCTCATGTGATGGCGCTGGCGGGCTATGACGTTCTGCTTAACGACATCAGCCAGGACATGCTCGACAAGGCGCTCGCCACGGTGCGCAAGAACCTGGAACGCCAGGTCAGCCGCGACAAGATTTCCGCCGACGAGATGGAAGCCGCGATCGCGCGGATCAAGCCGACCCTCACGCTGACCGATCTCGGGGCAACCGACCTCGTGATCGAGGCCGCGACCGAGCGCGAGACTGTCAAGCAGGCGATCTTCGATGAACTCCTGCCGCATCTCAGGGATCACACGATCCTGACCTCGAACACCTCGTCGATCTCGATCACCCGGCTGGCCAGCCGCACCGACCGCCCCGAGAAATTCATGGGCTTTCACTTCATGAACCCGGTGCCGGTGATGCAGCTGGTGGAACTCATCCGCGGCATCGCCACCGACCGGCCCACCTATGATTCCTGCCTGGCCGTGGTCGAGAACCTGGGGAAAACCGCCGCCTCCGCCGAGGATTTCCCCGCCTTCATCGTCAACCGCATCCTGATGCCAATGATCAACGAGGCGGTCTATACGCTCTACGAAGGCGTCGGCAACGTGAACTCCATCGACCAGTCGATGAAACTGGGGGCCAATCATCCGATGGGGCCGCTGGAACTGGCGGATTTCATCGGGCTCGATACCTGCCTTGCGATCATGAACGTGCTGCATGACGGGCTGGCCGATACCAAGTATCGCCCCTGCCCGCTTCTGACCAAATATGTCGAGGCCGGCTGGCTGGGCCGCAAGACAGGCCGGGGGTTCTATGATTATCGCGGTGAAACGCCGGTGCCGACGCGCTAGGTCTCGCCCAGCTCCAGCGTATGCTCGCGCAGCCAGGCCATGAAGCCGCGCGGATCGCTTTCCAGCATCTTCATGCGCTCGGGGCTGATCGGCGCGCCGACCACCGGCTTTTGCGGGCGGTTGCAGCTATGGACAACCTCATGCAGCAACAACCCCTGGCGCAGCGTCGCCGACAGCCGGTTGGCGATCTGATACCAGCGTGAATTCGCGCCCGGAAAGAAGATCGGCACCACGGTCGCACCCGACCGGCGGATCATCTGCGCGGTAAAGACATTCCACTCGCGCTCGATCACCGGGCCGAAGACCGTGTCGCTCGATGCCACCACGCCCGAGGGGAAAACGCTGATCAACCCGCCCTCCTTGAGATGGGCCATCGCCTTGGCGCGCATCTCGACGGATTTGCGCTGCGCGTCAGGCTCGTGGGGGAAGGGCACCGGGATCATGTAGGAGGCCGCCACCTCGTCGATCCCCGTCAGCAGCGCGCGGGTCAGGATCTTGTAATCGGTGCGCCGCCGCCCGATCAGGTCGGCCAGGATCATCCCGTCCACCAGACCATGCGGATGGTTGGCCACCGCCACCACCGGGCCTTCGCTGGGAATGTTCATAAGCTGGCTGTCCGGGGTCAGCAGGTCGATCCCCATCGTGTCCAGCGCCGCGCGCCAGAACGGCTGCCCGCTGGGCGCGCCGCGCTTTTCGAACTGGCGGATCATCCGCAGGATCGACAACTTGCCCGTGAACCATTCTATCGTCCGGATCGCCAACGCGGTCGATGGCGCGTCAAAGGAATTGGCGTAGGTCAGGCTGCGGCGGTCATACTTGGCAAAGCTTACCGTGTCGCCCGTTTTTCCCTGATCCTGTGCCCTGTCAGCCAAGTGCTGTGCCCTCTTGTCGCGCATCACTGCACGTCCCTTCACATGTCCTCGCCAAAGCGGTTCGAGACAAGCGCCTCGATCGCATCGGCCAGCGGCTCTGCGTCCGCCCCCGAGGTCTGCATGTCAATAGTGGTTCCTTTCGATGCTGCCAACATCAAAAGCCCCATGATGCTGTCCCCCGAGGCGGACATCCCGTCAAGCGAGATCTCGGCCGTTGCGTCGAACCCCTCAACCACCTCGACCAGCTTCGCAGCGGCGCGGGCATGAAGACCCTTTTCGTTCACGATGTCCATCTGGCGTGTGATCGTATCGCACATGCGTTCTTACCTGTCTGCCTCGTCAGCCGGGCCACTGCCAAGGCCGTTATGACTGTTGATGTATTTTCGCCCCGCATCCAGCGCGGCGCGCGCGGCCTCCTGCACCGGCATGTGCCGGCTTTTCGCCAGCTTGATCAGCATCGGCAGGTTGGCCCCGTAAAGGATGCGCCTGTCCGCCGGCTGACATGCCTTCAGCGACAGGTTCGACGGCGACCCCCCGAACAGGTCGGTCACGATCAGCACGCCATCACCCGTATCGACGGCATCCGCCGCCGCGCAGACCTCGGCCTGCTTGGCCGTGCGGTCGTCGTCGCCCTCCATCGAGATCGCAAGGATCCCGGTTTGCGCACCGACCACATGTTCGATTGCCCTCAGATATTCCGGGGCAAGGCCGCCATGCGCCACGATAACGATGCCGATCAATCCCGTTACTCTCCCACTCTGGCTTGCGGGTCCCCGCGCGGTGTCTCTGCCGCGCCCCGCCGCTCAAGCTCGCGATGTCTTATTGACACCGGCCAGCCGCCATCCGCAAGTGCCCGCGCCAAAGTTTCTGCCATTGCGACGCTGCGATGCTGCCCCCCGGTGCAGCCAAATCCGATTGCCAGATAGGCCTTGCCCTCGGCCTCGTAGGCGGGCAGCAGCAGCAGCGCCAGATCGACCACCTTGGCGCGGAACGCCGCGAAACGCGCATCCTGCGCGATGAAATCGGCGACCCTTTTGTCGCGCCCGTCCAGTGCGCGCAGGGCCTCTTCCCAATAGGGATTTTGCAGGAACCGGCAATCCAGAACCATGTCCAGCCCACGTGGCAGGCCGCGCTTGTAGGAAAAGGAATGCACCGACACCGCCATGTCGCTGCCGCCCTGCGGGGCGAACCACTGCTCCAGCTCGGCGCGCAGATCGTGGGGCGACATTTCCGAGCTGTCGATCAGGATGTCGGCGCGCGCGCGGATCGGCCCCAGAAGATCGAATTCGCGTGCAATGCCAAGGCCCGGACTTTCCGCCGGGGCCAGCGGATGGCGGCGGCGGGTCTCGGAAAAGCGGCGCAACAGCACCTCGGCGCTGCAATCAAGGTAAAGCACCTGCATCGGTACCCGGCTGAGCCGGTCCATCCGGTCGATCGCCTCGATCAGCGCATTGGTCGAAAAATCCCGGTTGCGGGTGTCCACGCCCAGCGCCAGCGGCTTTTCCGGCGCTTCCCCGTCCAGCACGCGGGGCAACAGCGACAGCGGCAGGTTGTCGATGGCTTCATAGCCCATGTCCTCCAGCGCGCGGATCGCGGTGGTGCGGCCCGCGCCCGACGGGCCGGTCACCAGAACAAGGCGGGGTTTGATCGTGTCTGCCGGTGTCGGCATGGGGCTCGTCCGTTTGTTTCAGTCGCTTCTTCCATAGCGCAGGTAGAGCAGGATCGCAGCGGGGAAATGGGCCTGTGCGGCTTTTCGCGTGACCGGAAACGTCACGCCCAGCAGCGCCTCCTCGCGCATCGGCGGCAGGCGTTCGGGTTCGTCATGGTCCATGTCCACGATCAGTCTGAGCGGCACGGGGCCGCTCGCCGGGCATCGCATCAGGCCCACGCCGCGCGCCTCGATCCGGCCCCGGATCGCCGGTGGCGCGTCGGTCATGACCTCCTCGCCGCGACGCCACAGGCGCGTGCGGTCATCGGCCACGAGCTCGGCGCCCAACGCGATCAGTTGCAGCGCCAGCCCCGATTTTCCGCGCCCCGCCGCGCCACGGATCAGCGCCGCGCGCCCCGCCACCGCCACCGTGGTGGCGTGCAGGATGGTTTCGCCCGGCCGGGCGGGCGCGGATGGGGTCCGGGATCGGGGGTCGGGCGCGCCGCTCACGCGTTCAGACCGGCAGGCCCACGACAAAACGTGCGCCCAGCGGGTCCGATGTGGCGTCGGCATCGGTGGGGCGGATGTTCTCGGCCCAGATCACGCCGTCATGCGCCTCGATGATCTGTTTCGAGATCGACAGGCCCAGCCCCGAATTGTTGCCGAAATCATTTTCCGAGCGTTGCGAATAGAACCGCTTGAAGATCTTCGTCAGTGCCTGATCCGGAATGCCGGGGCCGGTATCCTCGACCACGACCAGCACCCGGTTCTCGCGCTTGCGCACCCACAGGCGGATCGCGTCGCCCTCCTCGCAAAAGCTGATGGCGTTGGTGATCAGGTTGACGAAAACCTGCGCCAACCGCCCTTCCAGCCCGACGAAGATGATCGGCTCGTTGGGGAAATCGGTGATGAACTCGACCCCCTTCTTCTCGGCCTCTTCGCCGAGGTAAAGGCCCAGATTGCGCAGCATGCCCAAAAGATCAAAGGCTTCCTGCTCCTCCTTGACCAACTCGCTGTCAAGGCGTGAGGCGTTCGAGATGTCGCTGACCAGCCGGTCCAGGCGGCGCACGTCATGTTCGATCACTTCCAGCAGCTTTTCGCGCTGGTCGGCGCGCTTGGCCACGCGCAGCGTACCCACCGCCGAGCGCAGGCTGGCCAGCGGGTTCTTGATCTCATGCGCCACGTCGGCGGCGAATTGTTCGTTGCCGTCGATCCGGTGATAGAGCGCCGCCACCATGCCCCTCAAGGCGCCCGAAAGGCGGCCGATCTCGTCAGGGCGCGCGGTCAGGTCGGGGATGCGGATGCGCCCGCCGCCCTTGCCGCGGTTGCGATCACCGCCGATCTCGGCGGCGGCGGCCAGGTCGGCCAGCGGGTTGGCGATGGTCGAGGCCAGGATCACGCTCAGCCCCACCGAGACCGCGGTGGCGATCAGGAACATGCGCAGCACCCGTTCGTGATCGGCGCGCACCATGCGGTCGATCGCGCCGGTGGCGTCGGTCAGCGCGACCACGGCGACCGGGCTGCCATCCTGCATGATGGTGGTCGCGGCCGTGAACACCGTGCGCCCGCCGACATCGCCCGAGGCGGTCTGCGGCGCGCCCTCCAGCGTCGGCGCGACCAGTGCCGCGGCCTTCTCCTCAAGGCTCTGGGCCGGGGCGTCGCCTGATGCCGCGAAAGGCGCCGACACCCAGCCCCAGACCCGGTTCAGCGCATCGGTGATGAATGTGCGTGACGCGCCGCCATCATCAGCGGGCGCGCGCGCGGTGCCCTCCGCGTGGCCCGCAAGCATCCCAGCGGTGTCAAAGACGAAGACCTCGACGCCGCTGCGCAGATCCAGCGACTCGAGCGATCCCGCCACGTCCAGCCCGTCGCCCGAGGCGACATTGACCGGGGCATTCGCCGGCAACTGCACCTCGAACACGTCGGCGACCAGTTCCACCTCGCTGACCAGCCCGTCGGCCCATTGCACGGCCAGGCTGTCGCGCGAGGAATTGAGATAGAGAACACCGGCGACCAGCACGCTGAGCGCAACAAGGTTGAAGGTGACGATCTTGCGGGTCAGGGACGAGTCGCGCAGCGAGAAGAATCCGCGCCGTTCGCGGCGCGAGCGCACTTCCTCGTCGCCCACGCTGTCGGGCGTGACGAAATCATCGCCAAGAACGAGGTCGTCGTCCCGGCGCGACGCGTTCTCGCGCATGTCGATGTCCTCGGCGAGCGCCATTATACCCCGTTATTCCTCGTTGTACCGGTAGCCGATCCCGTAAAGCGTCTCGATCGCCGAGAATTCATCATCGACCATCCGCAGTTTCTTGCGCAGGCGCTTGATGTGGCTGTCGATGGTGCGATCGTCCACGTAAACCTGATCGTCATAGGCCACATCCATCAGCTGATCGCGGCTTTTGACAAAGCCGGGGCGCTGCGCGAGCGCCTGCAGCAGCAGGAATTCGGTGACCGTCAGCGACACGTCCTTGCCCTTCCAGCTGACCGCGTGGCGCAACGGATCCATGCGCAACTGGCCGCGTTCGATCACCTTGGTTTCCTCGGTGTCGCCCACGATATTGCCGTCCATCGCCTCCTGGCGGCGCAGCAATGCGCGGATGCGCTCGACCAGCAGACGCTGGCTGAACGGCTTCTTGACGTAATCGTCCGCGCCCATGCGCAGCCCCAGCACCTCGTCGATCTCGTCATCCTTGGATGTCAGGAAGATCACCGGCATCGAGCTTTTCTGGCGCAGCCGCTGCAAAAGATCCATGCCATCCATGCGCGGCATCTTGATGTCCAGCACGGCCATGTCGGGCAGCTTCTTGCTGAAGGCGTCGAAGGCCTGTTGACCGTCATTATAGGTATCCACCTCGAAACCCTCGGCTTCGAGCGTCATGGAGACCGACGTCAGAATGTTGCGATCATCGTCCACGAGGGCGATCTTAGACATGAGATTTGGTCCTTGTGCTGCTCTTCTTCTTTGGTTTTTCCCTGTAATATGCGCCGCAATGCCCTTTACAATCAATCCAAAACTGCGAATCACCGTATGCGCCGGGCCCGATCAAGGCAAAAAAATGACACGCATGGCCAAATTGACTCACTTTGTTGGCGGGAGCCCGCCATTGGTTGCGCTAACGACGCTCTGGTTGCGCTAACTGCGCCAAACCGTCCTGTTCTTTTACAGAAACGTCATGCTAAGAGGCCCGCGGGGGCCGGTTTTGACCGACACGTCGGCGCCATGCCAGGCGCCGCTGCATTTTCACCGCCCCTTTGCAGGCGGCAAACGCGAACAGGAGCGTGAGACACATGACAACTGGACGGGTGAACCCGAATTTCCGGCTTGAAGACCAGGGCATTACCGGGCTGGGCGATGTCAGCTACAACCTCATCGAGCCCGCGCTGATCGAAGCGGCGATCAAGAATGGCGAAGGCCACCTGGGGCGCGGCGGGGCGTTTCTGGTCACCACCGGCAAGTTCACCGGGCGCTCGCCCAAGGACAAGCATGTGGTCAAGACCGACAGCGTGGCCGACACGATCTGGTGGGATAACAACGCCGCCATGTCGCCCGCCCATTTCGATGTGCTCTATGATGATCTGCTGGCGCATATGAAGGGCCGCGATTTCCATGTGCAGGACCTGACCGGCGGCGCCGACCCGGCCTATGCGATCAATGTGCGCATGGTCACCGAGCTGGCCTGGCACGGGCTGTTCATCCGCCACCTGCTGCGCCGCCCCGAGCGAGACGCGCTTGACAGTTTCACCGCCGATTTCACCGTCATCAACTGCCCCAGCTTCCGCGCCGACCCGGCGAAACACGGCTGCAAATCCGAAACCGTGATCGCGCTCAATTTCGACCGCAAGCTGATCCTGATCGGCGGCACCGAATATGCCGGCGAGAACAAGAAATCCGTCTTCACGCTGCTCAACTACCTGCTGCCCGAAAAGGGCATCATGCCGATGCACTGCTCGGCCAACCATGCCGATGGCAACCCGGTCGACACGGCCGTTTTCTTCGGCCTGAGCGGCACCGGCAAGACCACGCTTTCGGCCGATCCCGCGCGCACGCTGATCGGCGATGACGAACATGGCTGGTCCGATCGCGGCACCTTCAACTTCGAAGGGGGCTGCTATGCCAAGACCATCAACCTCAACCCCGAGGCCGAGCCCGAAATCTACGCCACCACCACCAAGTTCGGCACCGTGATCGAGAATATGGTGTTCGATCCCGAGACGCTGGAGCTGGATTTCGAAGACGACTCGCTGACCGCGAACATGCGCTGCGCCTACCCGCTCCCCTATATCGCGAACGCCTCCGACAAGGCGCTTGGCGGGCATCCCAAGAACGTCATCATGCTGACCTGTGATGCCTTCGGCGTGCTGCCCCCGATCGCGCGGCTGACACCGGCGCAGGCGATGTATCACTTCCTGTCGGGCTTCACCTCCAAGGTCGCGGGCACCGAACGCGGCGTGACCGAGCCCGAGCCCACCTTCTCGACCTGTTTCGGCGCGCCCTTCATGCCGCGCCGCCCCGAGGTCTACGGCAACCTTCTGCGCGACAAGATCGCCAAGCACGGCGCGACCTGCTGGCTGGTCAATACCGGCTGGACCGGCGGCGCGTATGGCACCGGGTCGCGGATGCCGATCAAGGCCACCCGCGGGCTGCTGACCGCCGCGCTTGACGGCTCCCTCGGCGAGGTCGAATTCCGCAAGGACGAGAATTTCGGCTTTGACGTGCCCGTGGCCGTGCCCGGCGTCGCCGAAGTGCTGCTCGACCCGCGCCGCACCTGGGACGATCCCGAATCCTATGATCGCCAGGCAGCCAAGCTTGTGCAGATGTTTGCGGATAATTTCGAGCAATATGTTCCCTATATCGACGATGACGTGAAAGCCGCGGCGCTCGGCTGAACGCGGTGTTTCGCCCCGGCCCTCGCGGTCGGGGCTTTTTCACGGTCCTGGCCATGTGCCGGCGTGGCTTTGCAGAATGTGGCTTTGCAGATCATCCATCGTCCCTTTGCCAAGCGCGGAGATGCCCGCTCAAGGATCACGCTAACGCGGAAGTCTTGCGATCGGGTAAACGCCGGGGGCGATGGCCGCTCGGGGGCGTTTTGTACCTAAGTTGCGCCCCAAACCCGGATTTGCGTACAAAACCGGCGTACGAAACGTCCGTATTGTACGCTCCCGGCTCAGATCGCCAGCACGCCGCGCCGGATCAGGTTCAACCCCGCGATCAGAAGCACCAGAAGCGTCAGTTTGCGAAAGGTAGGCTGGTCGATCCGGTCCTGGATGCGAAACCCGATCCATAAGCCCGCCAGCGCGGGCAACACCAAGGCCAGTGACAGGGGCAATGTCTTTGCATTGAGCACGCCAGACACCACATGTGCCCCCAATAGGGCCAGTGACCCCAACCCATAGATGACGCCCTGCACCCGCATCTGTTCCTGCATATCGGTGCCCCGCGCGGTCAGCATCGCCACCGTCGGAGGGCCCCAAACTCCTGAAAAGCCTGCGAAAAAACCGGCAACGGCGCCCATAGCCGCCTCCCCCTTGCGCCCCGCCCCGCCCGGCAATGTCAAGGGCCGCCCGATCAGGCCCAGCCCGGCATAAAGCGTGACGGGCAGGCCAATCATCAATGACATCAATGACTTGGGCAGATACGGCACCAGCTGCGCCGAGCCCATCAGCAGCACGAATCCCACCAGCAGGAACAACCGGAACCGCCGGATCGACTCCCACGCCGCTCCCAACCCCTGGCGCAGCGCCTGCCAGACATTCGTCACCACCGTGGGCACGATCAACCCGGCCAGCGCGACCTCGGGGGAAACCATTGATCCCAAAGCGGAAATCATCACCATCGGCATGGCGAACCCGACCACGCCCTTGACGATCCCCGCGCCAAGACCAACTGTCAGAAGGACCGCCCACCCGACCAGTCCGAACTGTAGAAAAACCCCGTCCATTCCGCCCTCATAGGGGTTCACGGCAGCGGACGCACCCGCAAAAACAGGAAGCGCAACTTTCGATCAAAATTGACGCACCAAAGGCATAATAGTTGCGCTGCACCTGCAAAATGGCTAGGACAAGGCCCGATAGGAAAAGGATTGATTCATGGCTCATGACGGACAGGATGTTGCAATGGAAAACCCGATCATTCTCAAGGGCTTGCTCGGCCTGACCTCGGCCGCGGTCGCGCCTGCCGAAGCCTTGCTCGAGAAAGCGCGCGCGCATCTGCGCGACCTCGTGGTCGTCGATGACCGGGTATCCGGCAGCGCCGTCGAGGCCAATCAGTTCGCGGCCCATGGGCTTGCCTGGCTTGCCACCTATGTCGAATCCCTGCGCCAGATGCAGGCATGGGCCAACCGCTTGACCGAAATGGGAAAATTCGGCGAGGTCGAACAGCTCATCCACCAGATCGCCTTTGGCGAATACCTCTGGCAGATCCGCGGCGGCATCCAGATGAACCAGGGCGAGATCCTGCGGCTCAACGATCTCGGCCTCTCTCTTGCGGATATCGCGACCCTTGACGCCCCCGAAGTCGCCACGCTTACCCAGTCCGGCAACACCCAGGCCGCCCGCACCCGACTTGTGGAACTCATGCAGGAACGCGCCGCCGAGGTCACCGTGGGCCATACCGGCCTTGACGACGAACTCGAGATGATCCGCGAACAGTTCCGCCGCTTCTCGGTCGACAAGGTCGAACCCCACGCCCACGAATGGCACCTCAAGGACGAGCTGATCCCGATGGAGATCATCGACGAGCTTGCCGAGATGGGCGTTTTCGGGCTGACCATCCCTGAAAACCTTGGCGGTCTGGGCCTTTCCAAGGCGTCGATGGTCGTGGTCTCCGAAGAGCTTTCGCGCGGCTATATCGGTGTTGGCTCACTTGGCACCCGCTCCGAGATCGCCGCCGAACTGATCCTTGCGGGCGGCACGGACGAGCAGAAAAGCAACTGGCTCCCCGGCATCGCCAGCGGTGAAATCCTGCCCACGGCGGTCTTTACAGAACCCAATACCGGCTCGGATCTCGGCAGCCTTCGCGCCCGCGCCACCAAGGACGAGAACGGCGATTACAAGGTGACCGGCAACAAGACCTGGATCACCCATGCCGCGCGCACCCATGTCATGACACTGCTCGCGCGCACCGACCCCGACAGCACCGATCATCGCGGATTGTCGATGTTCCTGGCCGAGAAGACTCCCGGCACCGATGCCGATCCCTTCCCCACCGAAGGCATGACCGGCGGCGAGATCGAAGTGCTGGGATATCGCGGCATGAAGGAATACGAACTGGCCTTCGACAACTTCCATGTCAAGGGCGAGAACCTTCTGGGCGGCGAAGAAGGCAAGGGTTTCAAGCAGTTGATGGAAACCTTCGAATCCGCCCGCATCCAGACCGCCGCCCGTGCCGTCGGCGTGGCGCAATCGGCGCTGGACGTCGCCATGAAATACGCCATCGACCGCAAGCAGTTCGGCAAGTCGCTGATCGAATTCCCACGGGTTTCCGGCAAGCTGGCGATGATGGCGGTCGAGATCATGATCGCCCGGCAGTTGACCTATTTCAGCGCCTGGGAAAAGGACAATGGCCACCGCTGCGATCTCGAGGCCGGCATGGCCAAGCTGCTGGGCGCACGGGTCGCCTGGTCGGCAGCCGACAATGGCTTGCAGATCCATGGCGGCAACGGGTTCGCGCTGGAATACGGGATCAGCCGTATCCTGTGCGATGCGCGCATTCTCAACATCTTCGAGGGCGCGGCCGAAATTCAGGCGCAGGTCATCGCGCGCCGCCTGCTGGCCTGAACCCCCACCGCATGGGGATGACTGCGAAAAGGGGCGCCCGGTTATCCGGACGCCCCTTTCCAACTCTCGATAATCGTCAAGGGTAACGCTGCTACTCGTTACGGCAAACGCCTGACGGACCTCAGAAACTGAGGACCGTCGTGTTCTCCGCAATGAGCGCACCGGCCATTTCAGCCGGCTTGGCGGCGGTGATCCCGTCCAGCAGCGCAGTGCCATCAACGCCCTTGTTGGGCAGATAGATGGCGCAGACCTCGACCTTGGTGTCGGTCTTGTCCATGATCATCTTCATGAGGCCCTGGGGGCTCATGTCCTTGGGCTTTTGCGGTGCGGTGGCGCTTTCGGGCGCCTCCTTCAGCGCCAGGTCGCCCGCCGGTCCGCAAAGCAGGATCTGCGCCTTGGCGCCCTGCTGGACCGACTGCATGGTCAGCACCATCGACATCAGCTGCGTCTGCGCATCCGGCGATGTGACGACCGTCACCAGCTTCTTGCCGTCATCCGCCTGGGCGGGTGCTGCAAACGCCGTTGCCGTGGCCAGGGCGCAAACTGTCAGTATCTTCTTCATGGGTATCCTCTTTCATTGGTTGAGGTGGGTTTGAGGGTTATTCGGGTCGAAACACCCCTCCCGCCAGGATGGCGCGCGAGGTGCGGATCAAAAGCGCGGCGATGATCGCCACCAGCGCCGACAAAAGGGCCACGCCGATGAACTGATGCGGCTGCGAACGCATCGCCCCTGCATAGGTGAAACTGGCAATCGTCAGCGCCGCCACCGGAAAGCTGAGCGCCCAGAAGGACATGGCGAAGGGCAGGCGCAGGATGCGCGGCAATTGCACCGCCACGATCAGCGCGAACAGGTAGGCCCCGTTCAAAAGCACCCTGCCAAAGCTGCCGATCTCGCCGGTCAGTTCGACCCAGGCAAGGAACCCCACGGCAGGCGGCGCGATCAGGATCACCAGCGTCGGCTGAAGCCGCTCGGGCAAGGGATCGTGAAAGATCAGCCGGTTCATCACCAGCGTCAGCAACACGCTCCAGAAGATCAGCCCGACCGACAGGAAGAACCAGCTTGTCTCGATATAGCCCAGCTTCACCCCCGCGATCGGCACGATCACATTGCCCACCGCCGGAATGAACCAGGCCGGCGACAGATGACCATGCAGGAACGCCCGGCTGCCGATCCAGCCCGACACCACGGCGATGGTCAGCACCCCCTGCCCGAGCGCGCCGACCAGCCACATCAAATGCGCCGCCGACATCGACCAGGGCACAGTCGCCGTCGACAAGAGCAGCAAACCGATGGAGATCGCGGGAAAGAAGGCGAGCTTCACCGGATGGTCCCACTCGGCCCTGACCGCCTGCGGATAGCGCAGCGCCTTGAGCGCATAACCCGATGCGATCACCAGGAACAAAGCCAGCGTCAGGACATAGGCCCCCACCGACAAGGTCTCGCGGAAACCAAGCGCGCGTTCACCGGAGCGCAACGCCAGAGTCAGACCCGACACGCCCATGATGATCGTGAACAAAGTCACCGGGTAATGCTCGAGCCAACTGTGGTTTTCTTCGCTCATATGCGACTCCCAAAATATACATTCGATATTCAGCATATGAATCGGGCCGCATCGTTGATCCAGATCAATCCGGGCCATAAACCGAAGGAATTTCTGCGCAGCTTGGGAACGCGGCGGCAAAACCAGTCAGCCCCGGACAAAAACATGCCGGTTCGGTCAGCCGTAGGGCCAGCGAAATCGCGGGGCTAGAGCGCAGGGGCGATGGCGATCTCGACAGGCTCCAGCCCCTCGATCCCGCCGTGCAACACGCTGCCGGGACGAACCGGGCCAACGCCAGCGGGCGTGCCAGTATAAATCAGGTCGCCCGGCAACAGCTCATAAAATCCAGACAGATGCGCGATCACCTCGGGCACCGACCAGACCATGTCGCTCAACCGCGCGTCCTGCACGACCGCGCCATCATGGGTCAGCGCGATCCGCTGCTCGCCGGGCGCGCCGAAATCGGCAGCCGGGGTGATCGCACCCATCAGGGCGGCATTCTCGAAATCCTTGCCCAGATCCCAGGGGCGGCGCTTGTCCTTGGCGGCACCCTGCAAATCGCGCCGCGTCAGGTCGATCCCGCAGGCATAGCCCAACACCGCCTCCATCGCCCGATCCGTCCCGACGCGCAGCGCGGGCGCGCCAATGGCCACGACCAGTTCCATCTCGTAATGGCAATCCTGCGTGCCAAGCGGATAAGGGATCGTCGCCCCCGACAGGCACAGCGCATGCGCCGATTTGGTGAAATAGAACGGCGCCTCGCGGTCCACCTCGTTACCCATCTCGGCGGCATGTGCGGCGTAATTGCGCCCCACGCAGAAGATGCGGCGCACCGGAAATTGGCGGCTCTTTCCCTTCACGGGAATCACAGGCATGGCGGGCGGGTCGAAAAGCAGGGCGTCATTGGTCATGGCGCCGTTATGGGCCTTGCCCCTCTGACTGTCAAAACCCTATCACGCCACCCGGTCCCCGCGTGACCAGACCGAGCGCAGCGCCGGCACCCCGCCCCTCATGGTAAAGCGGATCAGATCGGAGCGCCGCCCCTCGGCGATCTCGCCGCGATCCTCCAGCCCGACACCCCGTGCCGGGTTGCGCGTCACCGTGGCCATCCCGCGCGCCATGTCGCCCCAGGCCTGGCCAAGTTGCACAGCCGCCAGCAACAGCGCCGACGGCACGTAATCCGATGACAGGATATCCAGATGCCCCGCCGCCGCCAGCTCATGCGCCGCCACATTGCCGGAATGCGAGCCGCCCCGGATCAGGTTGGGGGCGCCCATGATGACGGCAATCGCGTGCTGGTGACAGGCGCGCGCGGCGTCCAGCGTGGTGGGAAATTCGGCCACGCGGATGCCATACCCCGCCGATACCGCGACCTGCTCGGGGGTGGTGTCGTCATGGCTCGCCAGAACCGCACCATATCGCTTCGCCTCCGCGACAGCCGCCGCCTCGTGCCTGTCCCCATGGCGCGCGCGCAGCTCCTTCAGTTGCGCGACATGCTCCTCGAACTCGGCGTCGTTCAGTGAAAGCTTGCCCTTCACATAGGCTTCCAGCTTGCTGATATCGCGGAACTGGCGCTGGCCCGGCGTGTGGTCCATCAGGCTCACGATACCCACGCGGTCGTCCTCTCCGAAAGCCGCCAACTCCTCTTCCAGCGTCTCCGAACAGACCTCGGCGCGAAGATGCAGGAAATGGCTTATCTTCAATGCATCCTCGGCCCTGAGCGCCAACAATTCGCTCGCCAGATTGCGCGCATATTGCAGATAGCGCCCCTTGCCATTCGGGATCGACCCCACCCGCATCGCGTCGAACACCGTCGTAATCCCGGTGCTGGCGAGTTCGGCATCATGCGCGAGGATCGCGGCGTTATGGGGCCAGTCCACCTTGGGGCGCGGCTGGATATGGCGCTCGAGGTTATCCGTGTGCAGCTCGATCAGCCCAGGCGCGACGAAATCGCCGCCGCAATCGACAGCGCCTTTCGGCACCGACTTGCCGGAGTCTATTCCTTCGATGGTCGCGCCGCGCATGATGATCGCGCCGGTGACGGTCTCATCGGGCAGAACCAGGGTGGCATTGGCGAGGATAGTCTGTTGTGTCATGAGGATGTCACGCTTCGCTGACAGGGGATGTGGCCAAAATGGGGGCAGGCATGGAATTCAGACGCTTCGCGATCTACTACACGCCCGCGCCGGGGCCGCTGGCGGATTTCGGGGCGGCATGGCTCGGCTGGGACATGACAACCGGCGCGCCTTGCCCGCATCCCCATGTCGCGGGGTTGCCTCTGCCGGTCGATGAGATCACCGCGACACCGCGCAAATACGGGCTGCACGGCACGATCAAGCCGCCCTTCCGGCTGGCGGATGGGGCGACCGCGGGCGCTCTTGACGCCGCGCTCGCCACCTTTTGCGCCGCGCGGGCGCCGGTTCATCTGGCGGGGCTCGAACTCGCGCGGCTCGGCAGTTTCCTCGCACTCTGCCCACTGGGCGACACCGACCCGCTCAGGGCGCTTGCCGCCGATACCGTGCGCAGCTTTGACGGCTTTCGCGCGCCGCCCGACCCGGACGAGATCGCCCGCCGCCGCGCCGCCGGCCTCAGCCCGGCGCAGGATGCGCTGCTGCTCGAATGGGGCTACCCCTACGTGATGGAGGAATTCCGCTTTCACATCACGCTGAGCGGTAAACTGCCCAGGGCACAGGCCCGCCAGACCGCCGAGGCGCTCGCGCCCGTGGTCGCGCCGCTCCTGCCCGCGCCATTCGTGATCGACGGGCTCAGCCTTGCGGGCGAGGATGCGACAGGGATGTTCCATCTTGTCTCCCGTCATGCCTTCACCGGGTAAAGCCGCGACTCGATCGTGGCAAGCACCGCCTCCAGCCGCCCGGCATTGGATATCTCGATCACCCGTTCCAGCCCGTCGGGCAGCGCCAGTGAAGCGCGATCGAGCCGCGCCTCGATATCGGCGCGGCTTTCGCGCCCCCTTGCGGCCAGCCGCCCGGCCAGAACCTCTCGCGGCGCGGTCAGATGCAGCGTGGTAAAGCCGCGAAACCGCGCCTGCGCCTCGCCCAACACCGCGCGCGACAGGTTCACGAGCAGATCCTCGCCCCCGGCCAGCCGGGCCTCGGTCTCGTGCGGGACACCATAGCGCAGCCCGTGCGCGCCCCAGTGGAGCGTGAAATCGCCCGCCCGCGCGCGCCGCTCGAATTCCTCCGCACTGACATCGTCAAAGGCCTCGCCAACGGCATAACCCGGGCGCGTGATGACCCGCCTGACCAGCCCAAGGCCGGGGCGGCGCGCCGCAAGCCCCTCCATCACGGTGTCCTTGCCAACACCCGAAGGCCCGACGACCCCTATCAACCGGCCGCTTATCACGACAGCCCCGGCGTAAAGCCCGAGACGTCGATCTCGCGGTCGCAGACCCGATGGCGCGCGCTCTCGTCGTGAAAGATGCCCACGATCGCAGCACCCCCCGCCTTGGCCTCCTCGACAAGACACAGCACCGTCTCGCGGTTCATCGCGTCAAGGCTGGCGGTCGGCTCATCCAGCAAAAGGGCCGGATAGGCATGGGCGAAGCCGCGCGCGATATTCACACGCTGCTGCTCCCCACCCGAAAATGTCGTTGGGCTGAGCTGCCAAAGCCGCTCGGGAATATTGAGCCGTGCCAACAGCGTGCCCGCACGCTCCAGCGCCGCATCGCGCGCATGTCCGAGCGCCAGCAGCGGCTCGGCCACCACCTCCAGCGTCGGCACGCGCGGCACCACGCGCAGGAACTGGCTGACATAGCCAAGCGTGTGGCGCCGCAGATCCAGCATATCGCGCGGCGTCGCCGCCGCCACATCCACATCCCCCACCATGATCCGCCCCGAGGCGGCAAGGTAATTGCCATAGATCATCCGCATCAGGGTGGATTTGCCCGCCCCCGACTTTCCGGTCAGCGCCACGCATTCGCCCCGCGCCACCCTCAGCCCGGCCCCCTGCATCACCGGGATCACCGCGCCGCCCTGGTTGTGCAGGGTGAATGTCTTGCTCACATCGTCCAGCTCTATCATCCCGTGTCCCTTCATCTTGCCCCAAATACTCCGGGGGAGTCGCCCTTTGGGCGACGGGGGCAGCGCCCCCGCCTGTGCCTCACACCTGCAACACGCTCGACACCAGCAATTGCGTATAGCCATGCTGCGGATCATCCAGCACCTGATCGGTCAGGCCGCTTTCCACCACGTGACCGTCCTTCATCACCATCAACCGGTCCGCCAGCAGACGCACCACCGCCAGATCATGGGTCACGATGATCGCGCTCAGCCCCATCTCGCGCACCAAGCCGCGCAAGAGGTCCAGAAGCCGCGCCTGCACCGATACGTCCAGCCCCCCGGTGGGTTCGTCCATGAACACCAGCCGCGGGCCGGTCACCAGGTTGCGCGCGATCTGCAGACGTTGCTGCATGCCCCCCGAAAAGGCCGTTGGGCGGTCGTCGATCCGGTCATCCGGGATTTCCACGCGGCCCAGCCAATCCGCCGCCTGGCCGCGGATCTCGCCGTAATGGCGCGCACCCACGGCCATCAGCCGCTCGCCCACATTGCCGCCCGCGCTCACGCCCATGCGCAGCCCGTCGCGCGCATGCTGATGCACAAAGGCCCAATCGGTGCGCGACAGCATCCGCCGCTCGGGTTCGGACATGGTGAGCGTGTCGCGCGGGCCGTCCGCTCGGGTATCGAACAGCACTTCGCCCGCATCGGGCGCGATCTGACCGGCCAGACAGCCCAGAAGCGTCGTCTTGCCCGACCCGCTTTCACCGACGATCCCCATCACCTCGCCGGGGTAAAGATCAAAGCCCACATCGCGGCAACCAAGCCGCGCGCCGTAGAATTTGGTGATCCCCCTGACCTGCAAAAGCGGTGTCATGCCGCGCCCTCCTTTTTGGCCGCAAGCTGCGCGCCGATATGGCCCTTTGCCTGACGGGTGCGGCAGTAATCGGTATCCGAACAGACGAACATCCGCCCGCCGCGATCATCGGTGATGACCTCGTCAAGATAGCTGTCCAGCGCGCCACACAGATCGCAGGAATGATCCGCCTTACTGGCCTCGAACGGGTGATCCTCGAAATCGAGACTGACCACATCGGTGTAAGGCGGCAGCGCATAAATGCGCTGCTCACGCCCCGCGCCGAACAGTTGGATCGCCGGGCAATCCGCCAGCTTGGGATTGTCGAACTTGGGGATCGGCGACGGGTCCATCACATAGCGCCCCTCGACCTTCACCGGATAGGCATAGGCGGTGGCGATGGCGCCGTGCTGGCTGATATCCTCGTAAAGCTTCACATGCATCAGCCCGTATTCCTCCAGACTGTGCATCTTACGGGTCTCGGTCTCGCGCGGCTCAAGGAAGCGCAGGGGTTCAGGGATCGGCACCTGGTAGACCAGGATCTGATCCTCGCTCAAGCCCGCCTCGGGGATACGGTGGCGGGTCTGGATGATCGTGGCCGCGCTGGTTTCCTCGGTCACCTCGACGCCTGCGGTGCGCTCAAAGAACTTGCGGATCGACACCGCGTTGGTGGTGTCATCCGCACCCTGGTCGATCACCTTGAACCGGTCCTCGGGCGTCAGGGTCGCGGCGCTCACCTGTACCCCGCCCGTGCCCCAGCCATAGGGCATCGGCATCTCTCGGCTGGCGAATGGCACCTGGTAGCCCGGCACCGCCAACCCCTTGAGGATCGCGCGGCGGATCATTCGCTTGGTCTGCTCGTCGAGATAGGCGAAGTTGTAATCACTCATTCCGCGGCCTCCTTCGCCTGATCGGCCCCTGCCGCGCGGCGCAGCTTGCGCACCAGCTCCAGCTCGGATTGGAAATCGACGTAATGGGGCAGCTTGATATGCTCCAGGAACCCCGTCGCCTGGATATTGTCGCAATGCATCAGCACGAATTCCTCGTCCTGCGCGGGTGCGCCCTGATCGTCCTCGCCCAGCTCTTTCCAGCGCAGCGCCCGGTCCACCAGCGCCATCGAGATCGCCTTGCGCTCGGTCTGCCCGAAGACCAGCCCGTAACCGCGCGTGAATTGCGGCGGCTCGGTCTTTGAGCCCTTGAACTGGTTGACGCTCTCGCATTCGGTCACGGTGATCTCGCCGATCTCGATGGCGAAACCCAGCTCGGGGATCTCCATCTCGACCGCCACGCTGCCGATGCGCAGCTCGCCCACGAAGGCATGGTTGCGCGCATATCCGCGCTGCGTGGAATAGGCGAGGCCCAGAACGAACCCCTCGTCGCCCCGCGTCAGCGCCTGCAGCCGCAAGGCGCGCGCGGCGGGCAATTCCATCGGCTCGCGCGTCAGGTCCGGCGGGATCTCGTCGCTCTCCTCCTCGGTCTGGATCAGCGCCTCCCGGCTCAGGAAACCGGTGATATGGGGCGTCGGCTCCTGGCGCGCCTCACCTTCGGGCGCGACCGGCGCCTCGCCATCGGCAGCCAGTTTGAAATCCAGCAGGCGATGCGTGTAATCAAAAGTCGGGCCCAGAACCTGCCCCCCCGGCGCGTCCTTGAACGTGGCCGAGATGCGCCGCTCGCAGGCCATATCGGCGGTGTTCACCGGGGCCGATGACCCAAATCGCGGCAGCGTAGTGCGATAGGCGCGGATCAGAAAGATCGCCTCGATCAGATCGCCGCGCGCCTGCTTGATCGCCAGCGCGGCAAGGTCCGGGTCGTAAAGCGATCCCTCGGTCATAACCCGGTTCACCGCCAGCGCCATCTGCTCGCGGATCTGCGCCACCGTCAGTTCCGGCACCGCAGGGTCGCCGCGCCGCTCTTCGGCCAGCCAGGCATGGGCATTGTCGATCGCCCGCTCGCCGCCTTTCACCGCCACATACATCAGTTATCCTCCGCTTGCGTGCTGCGCGGCAGGGCCGCCACCCGGTTTGCGCTGGTCAGGAAGAAATCAAGCCCGAGCGGAAACAGCGCCGCGTTGCGCCGCATGGCCGCCACATCCGGCAGCGACAGGCGCGCGCTTTCCTTTATGCCCGGCCCTGTCAGGACCGCGCCTTGCGGCGTCAGTTCCGGCATCTCGACAATCAGCGTTGCGGAGCGGTCAGGATATTCAGACGTGCCGATCCGGTAGATATCGAGCGGCTGCAAATCCGCCCATTCGCCCACCGCGAAGACCGCCTGCGCGGGGCCGACCAAGGGCGCCCCGGTATGAAAGGTGATCCAGTCGCGCAGACCCGCCACGTCAAACGCGCCGGCCAGATGCACCGGCGTTTCAGGATCGCACAGCGTCAGGATCAGCGCCCCCGCGGCGGGCGACAACGGCGCGGGCGGCAGCGCGCCCGCCAGCGTCTCGATCCGACCGGGGCGCGCCATGGCGTTCATCGCCGCGCGAAAGGCGCGGGCAGCATCGACCGGCGCATCCGGGAACCCGCCTTCAAGAGCCTCCGTCTGCATCAATCCTCTCCTCTTACCATGGTGAAGAATTCGACCCTTGTCGCCGCCGCCTTGGCGCCGCGCCGGGCGCGTCTGGCCTGCATGTCCTCCTGCAGAGGGTCCAGCACCGCCGCGCGCAGCGCCTCTGCCTGCGCGCCCTGCATCATCGCGTCGATCTGCGCGGCGCGGGTCGCATGGTCCTTGTCGCGCCCCTGTACATAGGCATGGCCGATCTCTCCGGTCTCCAGTTTGAGCGAACAACGCGTGACCGTCATTTCGCCAAGGTTGAACGGCGCGCCCGTCGCGCCCGCCCGCCCCTGGACCATCACGCCCCCGGCCTCGGGTGCGCGCAGAAAGCTATAGGCTGGCGCATCGCCGAACGCCGCCCAAAGCCGCGCCAGATCCGCCGGCGGGGCCTTGGCCAGCAGGCTCATCCATTGCTGCCTTGCTTGGGTCTGGGTCATCTGGACACCTTGTGGATTTGTCTAATCTAGTATACAACTAGACAAATCCTTACCAATCCCGCCCGAGTCGCACAATCCCTGAACGCGTGAAGTTTTCGTGACATGAGCCCCCGCAGCACCCCGATCTGGAAATCCATCCACAGCGCCCTGAGCGCCGACATCGCCGCGAAACGCTACGGCCCCGGCGACCAGTTGCCGACCGAGGCCGCGCTTTCGCGCCGCTTCGGGGTCAACCGCCACACGGTGCGACGCGCCCTTGCCCAGCTGGCCGAGGAGGGCTTCGTCCATGCGCGCCGCGGCGCCGGGGTCTTCGTCACCCACACGCCGACCGACTATCCCATCGGCCGCCGGGTCCGCTTTCACCAGAACCTGCGCGCGGCCGGAAGGATGCCGACCAAGGAAATCCTGTCGCTCGAAACCCGCGCTGCCGATACCGGCGAGGCCGCAGCGCTGGATCTGCCCCCCGGCGCGCCGGTTCATGCCTGCGAAGGGCTGTCACTGGCCGATGGCCAGCCCGTCGCCCTCTTTCGCAGCGTCTTTCCCGCCGCTCATCTGCCCGGCCTGCCCGACGCGCTGCACCGGCTGCGCTCGGTGACGGCGGCGCTTCAGGATCAGGGCGTGCCAGATTACACCCGCGCCTGGACGCGCCTCACCGCCAAGCGCGCCAATCCCACACAGGCGCTGCACCTGCAGATATCCGAAGGCGCGCCAATCCTGCGGACGGTCTCGCTCAATGTCGATCCCGACGGCAAGCCCGTCGAATATGGCCGTACCTGGTTCGCCGGCGATCGGGTCACGCTGACTCTCGCGGATTCGTGAAGGATTCAAACGGCTTGTCACGCTGTCGATACATTCATGACCTATCCTTGTGAGAACAAGAGCACGAGAGCAGCCCAATGCAAATGCCATGGCCCGACATGCGCCTCACAGGCGCGACCGTCCTGCGCGACGGCAAGATGCAGACCCGCTCGGTCGCGATCGAGCATGGCCGCATCAGCAAGGGGCCGTTTCCCGAGGTCGATCTTTCCGGCTACCTGGTCCTGCCCGGCATCATCGACCTGCATGGCGACGCTTTCGAGCGCCATATCGCGCCGCGCCCCACGGCGCCGTTTTCCGCCGAACAGGGGCTGATCGGGGCAGACCGCGACGCGGCCGCCAATGGCGTGACCACCGCCTGGCTCGCGCAAAGCTGGTCCTGGGAAGGCGGGCGGCGCAGCCCCGACTATGCCGAATCCTTCCTCCATGCCTTCGACGCCTATCGCACCCGGATGAACACCGACCTTCGCGTGCAGATCCGCTGCGAGACCCACACCGTCGACACCGCAGAACGCCTGATCGCCGCGATCCGGCGCCACCGGATCGGCTATGTCGTGTTCAACAACCACCTGGAAGAGACCCTCAAAACCGCCCATAGCCGCCCCGACAGGCTGGCCGCGTGGGCGCATGAGGCGGGCCGCAGCGTTCGTGACCATATCGCCGCGCTCGAAGCGGCGCGCAATCAGCGTCAGGGTGTGCCCCGCCACCTGTGCCATCTCGCGCGCAGTTTCGACGAATTCGGAGTGATCTACGGCTCGCATGACGACCCCGACGCCGAAACGCGCGAGACCTTCGCGATGATCGGCGCGCGGATCTGCGAATTCCCCACCTCCCGCGCGGCGGCAAACCTTGCCAAGGCGGTCAACGACCCGGTTGTGATGGGCGCGCCCAACGTGGTGCGCGGCGGCTCTCAGGCGGGTAATATCTCGGCGCTCGATCTGATCGAGGCGGGCAAATGCGACGCGCTGGTCTCGGATTACTTCTACCCTGCTCTCTCGCAAGCCGCATTCGCGCTGGTTGATCAGGGCATCGCTGATCTTCCCAGTGCCTGGGCGATGATCTCCCAGACGCCCGCGCGCATCATGCGCATGACCGATCGCGGCACCCTCGACGAGGGACAGCGCGCCGATCTTGCCATCGTCAACGCCACCACCCGCGAGGTCGAAGCCACGCTGGTGCGCGGGCGCATCGCCCATCTTTCGGGCGAGGCGGCACAGCGTTTCCTGCGCCTCGGCCAAAGCCTGGCCCTCGCGGCGGAATAGGCGCGCAACGGGCCTGTCATGAAGATGTCATGGAATCATCGCCAGACCGTCGCAGGAAACGCTCAGTTTCACGACACTGACCTTCCGGTATTGTCCACAAATTGATTTCAATGACGAAACACAGGGTGACCCCGAAACCGGGGGCACCCTTTTCCTTCAGGGGCGCGCAACGCCGCGCTCAGCCGCCATGCTTTTCCACAAACGCCTCGGCGGACAGCACGCGAAAATCCTCGAGCGCCGCGCGCAGGCGTGCATGGTCCCAATCCCACCAGGCCAGCGCGATCATCCGGTCCGCCAAGGCTTCGGGCAGGCGTGCGCGTACGGGGCGCGCGGGCACACCCGCCACGATCTGATAGGGCGCCACGTCCTTCGTCACCACCGCGCCCGACGCCACCACCGCCCCGTGGCCGACCGTCACCTCGGGCTTCACTTGCGCGCCATGCCCCAGCCACGTGTCATGTCCGATCACCGCGCGGCGCGCCCGGCGGGCGTGAAACCAGTCCGCGTCGTCCTCGGCATCAGGCCAATAGCTGGCCGAGCGATACATGAAATGATGCAGGCTGGCGCGGTCAAGCGGATGATCCGTCGCGCCGATCCGCACGAAACTGGCGATATTGGCGAAACGCCCGACATCGGCATTGGCGATATCGCAACAGCGGTCGCAATATGAATAATCGCCGATCACCGAATACGCCACCCGGCTGCCGCGCCCGATCTCGCTATAGGCCCCGAAATCGCTTTCGGTGATCTCGCAATCGGCATGCACGCTCGCGCCGTCAGCCCGTAATTTCTTCATCTTTCCCAGTCCTTTGGCCGTCGCACCATTCCAGTGCCCCGGCTTCATCTTGCCCCAAATACTCCCGCCGGAGGCGTCCCGACATCGTCAGTGACCGCTGTCATCCGACTGTATCAACCGGCGCCGCAACCAGCCCGACAACGTATCCATCAGCATCACCATCAGCAGGATCAGAATGATGTAATAGCTCACCTCTTCCCAATCCTTCTGCGTGATCATCGCCTGGGTCAGCAACAGGCCGATACCGCCGCCGGTGATCGCGCCGATGATCGTGGCGCTTCGGGTGTTGGATTCCAGATAATAGAGAACCTGGCTCAAAAGGATCGGCGTGATCTGCGGGATCACCCCGAAGCGATAGCGTTGCAACGGCTTGGCGCCGGTCGATTGCACACCCTCGATCTGATTCTTGTCGACATTCTCGAGCGCCTCGGAAAACAGCTTGCCGAAACTCCCCGTGTCAGTGATCAGGATCGCCAGCGCACCCGTCAAAGGCCCCGGCCCGAAAGCGCGCGCAAGGATGATCGTCCAGATCAGCGCATCCACCCCGCGCACGAAATCGAACACGCGGCGCACAGCGGCGCGCGCCACCATCAGCGGGGTAAAGTTGCGCGCGGCGGCAAAGGCCAGCGGCAACGCCACCAGCGCGGCCCCCATCGTACCCAGAAACGCCATCAGGATCGTCTCGAAGATCGCCCACATCACATCCCGGTGCTGCCACATGCGGTTGGTCCAGACATCATGAACCATCGCGGCCAGGTTGCTCTTGCCCTCGACCAGGCGCTCACCCGACAGGGCCAGCCCGACCAGCTCGCCGAAACTCTTGCCATAAAAGGGGCTGTCCAGGGTGAACCAGAACAGCTCCCAGCCGAAATGATATCGCATCACCTCCGAGCGGGCCTTGGTCAGAATGACCCGCCCTGCATCGGTGGTGATATCGACCCGTGCGTTGCTGGCACTGATCCAGTCGGGGATATCTCCCGGCGGCAGGTCCAGCTCGATGCCGCTCCGGCTCACTTCGGCCGCGATCATGCCGTAGCCCGGCACGTCATAGCGCATCCTGTCTCCGTCCAGCAGCACCTCCTGGCCGTGCTTGAGCGAGACCATGGCGCGGTTGTCATTCTGGATATCGACCCAGTCGGGGCTTGTGCCATCGGGCCATGTGCCCTTGTTCTCGCCCTCCACCGCAATGGTGATCCCGCCCATGCGATTGTCGCGCGTCACGTGGGTCTTGTAGCTGTAGCTGTCGGCCACAAGAATGCGGGCATTGTCCATCCGCGCCCGCTCTGCGAGGCCCGGAATGTCGAAGGCGAAGAAGACATAGACGAAATAGGTCAGGATCACGGCCGGAATCGCGAAACCCCGCAGCCGTTTGCGCTGAAAGAAAGCGGTCGCGTCAAACGGCGCGTCGGCGGTTCCGGCAGTATCGCTCGTTGCGCTCATCGCCCTATCCCCTCCCGATCATCTTGTTGCGGTAATGGCCCGATATCTGGTCGAAAACCACGATGGTCGCGAACAGAAGAAGAAAGATCGCAGCCACCTCGTCATAGCGCCCCTGCCCCCAGCTGAAGGCGTTCTTGAGGTCATAGCCGATCCCGCCGGAGCCCACGAAACCCAGGATCGCCGAGGCCCGGACATTGATCTCGAAGCGCAGCAGCGCATAGCTCAGGTAATTGGGCGCCACCTGCGGGATCACACCCAGCCACATCCGCTGCGACCATGTGGCGCCGACCGAATGCAGCCCTTCGACCGGCTTGAGGCTCGCGTTTTCGTTCACTTCCGAGAACAGCTTTCCAAGCGCCCCCGTCGTGTGGATCGCGATCGCGATCATCGCCGGAACCGGCCCGCCGCCAAGAATGAAGATCAGCACCAGCGCGATGACGATCTCGGGCACTGCGCGCAAGATATCCATGATCCGCCGGAACGTCCCGATCAGCCGCGGCCATTTCGCCAGTCCGCGCGTCGCCAGCAACGAGATGACGATCGCGAAGATCGCCCCCAGCAGGGTCGAGGCCGCCGCGATGTTCAGCGTCTCCAGCAGCGAGGGCAGGAATTTCACCATCAGCCCCGGCAGGTTGGCGATCTTCTCGCCCGCCTCCGCCAGAACCTCCTTGGGGAACTGAAAGATATTGCCGATCCCGTCCCAGAAACCGCCGGCATTGCGCTCGTCGGCCACGCGGAATCCCGATACCATCAGCGCGATGAAAACGACCAGCATCACCATGCCGTAAAGCCGCTTGCGCCGGGTCATCTCCATATAGGCGTTCTGGATGTCCTGCACCCCGGTCGCGCCGCCCC